>ENA-OYWI01000002-OYWI01000002.1-human-gut-metagenome-genome-assembly--contig:-NODE-2-length-162980-cov-39.768255_pt1 | contig 162980 bp, 153 predicted proteins | sample MGYA00244167_ERZ653391 | MGnify/ENA primary metagenome ERZ653391 (study PRJEB26926, sample SAMN06165005) | human gut metagenome | biome: ENVO:00009003; feature: ENVO:2100002; material: ENVO:00002003...
TTGGCTTGGAAGCAGCCATTCATTCAAAGAGTGCGTAACAGCTCACTAGTCGAGGGTCCGGGCATGGATAATAATCGGGTATAAGGCAGACACCGAAGGCGCGGGATAGCATTTAAGAAAGTATCGGTAGGGGAGCATACTCACAGCGTGGAATGGTGTACGTAAGTTATCCTGGAGCGGTGAGTAAAGCAAATGTAGGAATAAGTAACGATAAGGAGGGTTAGATTCCCTCCCGCTGTAAGACCAAGGTTTCCCGGGCAATGCCAATCAGCCCGGGGTCAGTCGGGTCCTAAGTCTAAGCCGAACGGCGATGGCGATGGCAGAGACGGTTAATATTCCGTCACTGCCGCATGGGGCGACGTGGAGACGGAGCAGTGAAACCACCGCGGGGCGACGGAAGTCCCCGTTGAAGAGTGTAGGTGTTGAGGATGGCAGGCAAATCCACCGTCCGAGCTGAACTTGATAGTATGGAGTCTTCTTCGGAAGAATCCAATAGTGTGGGTAATCATACTCCCGAGAAAATCCGCTAAGCTTAACCCATGCGGCACCCGTACCGCAAACGGACACACGTGGTCGGGTAGAACATACTAAGGCGTTGAGAGATTCATGGTTAAGGAACTAGGCAAATTGACCCTGTAACTTCGGGATAAAGGGTCCTCGTGATGAGCGAGGCGCAGAGAATAGGTCCAGGCAACTGTTTAACAAAAACACAGGGCTGTGCAAACTCGAAAGATGACGTATACAGCCTGACACCTGCCCGGTGCCGGAAGGTTAAGAGGAGATGTCACTCGCAAGAGGAAGCATTGAATTGAAGCCCCGGTAAACGGCGGCCGTAACTATAACGGTCCTAAGGTAGCGAAATTCCTTGTCGGGTAAGTTCCGACCTGCACGAATGGTGTAATGATCCGGACGCTGTCTCAACCATGAGCTCAGTGAAATTGTAGTATCGGTGAAGATGCCGATTACCCGCGATGGGACGAAAAGACCCCGTGAACCTTTACTACAGCTTAGCATTGACCTTGGTCATCCGATGTGTAGGATAGGCCGGAGGCTTCGAAGCGGGAGCGCCAGCTTTCGTGGAGCCATCCTTGAAATACGGCCCTTTGGCTGTCTGAGGTCTAACGCGTGATACGCGGACACTGCTTGGTGGGTAGTTTGACTGGGGTGGTCGCCTCCAAAAGCGTAACGGAGGCTTCCAAAGGTGCCCTCGGGTCGATTGGTAACCGACCTCAAAGAGTGCAATGGCATAAGGGCGCTTGACTGGGAGGCAGACATGCCGAGCAGGCAGGAAACTGGGGCATAGTGATCCGGCGGATGTGTATGGAAACTCCGTCGCTCAAAGGATAAAAGGTACTCCGGGGATAACAGGCTGATCCCCCCCAAGAGCTCATATCGACGGGGTGGTTTGGCACCTCGATGTCGGCTCGTCACATCCTGGGGCTGGAGAAGGTCCCAAGGGTTGGGCTGTTCGCCCATTAAAGTGGCACGCGAGCTGGGTTCAGAACGTCGTGAGACAGTTCGGTCTCTATCTATCGTGGGCGTGGGAGTTTTGAGTGGTGCCGTCACTAGTACGAGAGGACCGTGATGGACAGACCTCCGGTTTACCAGTTGTGCCGCCAGGCGCACCGCTGGGTATCTGAGTCTGGATTGGATAAGCGCTGAAAGCATCTAAGTGCGAAGCCAGCCGCAAGATGAGAACTCCATTGAGGGTCGTCAGAGACGATGACGTTGATAGGATGCAGGTGTAAAGACAGCGATGTCAAAGCCGAGCATTACTAATTGCCCGAACACTTTCTTTATTATAGTTCATAGTTTCAACTGTATTTTCAGTTCATTATCTTGTTTTGCTTGTGTGCAAATACGTCATACCCCATTATCAGGTGGTTATTGCGGTGAGGTCCCACCTCTTCCCATTCCGAACAGAGAAGTTAAGCTCACTTGCGCCGATGGTACTGCAATGCAATGCGGGAGAGTAGGTAGCCGCCTCCTTTTATCAAGAGCCTCAGATTTCGAAAGATTTCTGAGGCTTTTTTGTTCAATAACACTGGCTATTTAGTATAATAACCCTTGCTATATAATATAATAACCCCTCGCTATTTACCATAATAGCGAGGGTATTTCTGCGATATTCTGAGTGTTTTGTCACTGCTTGTTGGTGAATTTCAGATTTTTAGGAATCTTTACCCATTTCCGGTTTCGGGCAATTTTCAGGTTACTTCCTTCTTTCTGCTGCAACTCGTAACTACCATCGGGCAAAGCTATGAGGTCGGCAGTAAGATCTTCGCTCCCGTAATCATTGATAATGGATAGATGAGCGGTCTTTCCTTCTATGTCAGCATCTGTAATCAGCCATTTGCGACTATCACGTCTGTCACCGAAATATCCAGGCATTTCACCGAACAGTTCCTGTCCTGGAACCTTGAGGTTCTTATGGTAGAAGTCTATATTCATATAGACATCATACTCTTTGTTTGTAATCTTCCCCTTGAATAGGGTGCTGTCTGTTTGTGCCATACTAGATATACTAATTAGGCATAATAATGTTGCTAAAATCTTTCTTTTCATCACTTTTTTCAATTAACTGCGACAAAGTTATTCATTTAAATCAAGAAAACTGTATTTTTTATAGGATTTTAATAAGATTAATTCGTTTTTTTGCAAATATTTATTTATCTTTGCGGTGTTTATTGATAATTATATATGGAAAAGAAAAGATTATTTCCAGATTACATATTTGAGTCTAGTTGGGAAGTGTGTAATAAAGTTGGTGGTATCTACACCGTTCTTTCAACTCGAGTTAAGACTCTTACGGAAAGATTAAAGGATCAGCTAATCTTCATTGGTCCTGATTGCTGGGGAGACAAGGTGAATCCTTATTTCTCTCAAGATGATACGCTTTATGCGGAGTGGAAAACAGAAGCTCTGAAAGAGGGCTTAAAGGTTAAAGTAGGTAGATGGAATATACCGGGAGAGCCAGTAGCTGTTTTGGTAGATTTCAATCCTTACTATGCTGTTAAAGACCAAATCTATGGACAACTATGGCAGGACTATCAGGTTGATAGTCTTCATGCTTATGGTGACTATGACGAAGCATCGATGTTCTCTTATGCTGCCGCTCTGGTAGTAGAGAGTTTCTACAAACATGTTGTTGGAAAAGGCAAGAAAGTTATCTATCATGGAAATGAATGGATGACAGGACTTGGTGTGCTCTATGTGAACAAGCATCTTCCTGAGGTGGCTACTGTGTTCACCACGCATGCTACAAGTATCGGTCGTAGTATTGCCGGTAATAATAAGCCTCTTTATGATTATCTTTTTGCCTATAATGGTGATCAGATGGCGCAGGAACTCAATATGCAAAGCAAGCATTCTATAGAAAAGCAGACTGCTAAGTATGTTGATTGTTTCACAACAGTGAGTGATATTACTGCCAACGAGTGCAAGGAATTGCTCGATAAACCGGTAGATTTCGTTTTGCCTAATGGATTTGACAATAGTTTTGTACCTAAAGCAAGTACCTTTACAAAGAAACGTAAGGAGGCAAGAAAGCGTTTGCTCGATGTAGCCAATGCTTTGATGGGTACAGATTTGGATGATGATACGCTCATCGTTTCTACCAGCGGACGCTACGAGTTCCGCAACAAGGGTATCGATGTTTATATTGAGGCTATGAACCGCTTGCTTCGTGACAACAATTTGAAGAAGAATGTATTGGCATTCATTGACGTACCTGGTTGGGTAGGAGATCCACGTCAGGATCTGTTGGAGCGTCTGAATAGCGGTAAGAAGTTTGACACGCCATTGGAGGTTCCGGAGATTACCCATTGGTTGCATAATATGAGTCATGATAATGTATTGGGTATGCTGAAGTACTTCAACATGCATAATAATAAGGAAGACAAGGTGAAACTGATATTCTTACCTTGCTACTTGACAGGCGATGATGGCATTATCAACAAGAGCTATTATGATGTAGTGTTGGGTAATGACCTCTGTATCTATCCTTCTTATTATGAGCCATGGGGATATACTCCATTGGAGGCTGTTGCGTTCAAGGTGCCTTGTATCACCACCGATTTGGCTGGCTTCGGTCTTTGGGCTAACTCAGAGAAGGGAAGTTACAGTGAGATAGAGGATGGTGTGAAGGTTATCAAGCGTACCGACTATAATTATTCTGAGGTAGCTGATGCTATCAAGGATACCGTAGCTAAGTACTCGGGATTCACCAAGACACAGGTGAACAAGTGTCGTAAAAATGCTGAGATTCTTTCAGAAAAAGCATTGTGGAAACACTTTATCGAGTATTACTATGATGCTTATGACTTTGCCTTGCGCAAGGCTGAAGTTCGTATGAAGAAATAATAATCTCTCTCTCTTGATGGCGTAAGCCATAAAACAAATATTTGGATTCTGCAAGAATCGCTATGTTTGCAAGATAGAAAATATACATCTTAAAAATAAAACACAATGAAAATTAAGGCAGACTATGCTAATGCTCCTCAATGGAAGGAGACAACCATTAAATCAAGCCTTCCTAAGGAGTTAAAGTGCTTGGATGAGATTGCTCACAATATGTGGTGGGCATGGAATTATGAAGGTCGTGACTTGTTCAAGAGCCTCGATGCTGATTTGTACGAGAAGTGCAATGCTAACCCTGTATTGCTCTTGGAGCGTTTGAGCTACGACCGCAAGGAGGCTATTGTTAAGGACAAGGAGACAATGGCTAAGGTTAAGAACGTCTATAAGATGTTCCGCGAGTACATGGATGTGAAACCTAATGCTAAGCGCCCATCTGTAGCTTACTTCTGCATGGAGTATGGTATTAACCAGGTAGTTAAAATCTACTCTGGTGGTCTTGGTATGCTTGCTGGTGACTACTTGAAGGAGGCTTCTGACAGCAACGTGGATATGTGTGCTGTTGGTTTCCTCTACAGATATGGTTATTTCAAGCAGTCTTTGAGTATGGATGGTCAGCAGATTGCTAACTATGATGCTCAGAACTTCAACTCTCTCCCTATCGAGCGAGTATATGATGAGAATGATAACCCATTGGTAGTTGATGTACCTTACACAAACTATCAGGTACATGCATACGTATGGCAGATGAATGTAGGTCGTATCAAGTTGTATCTCCTGGATACAGATAATGATATGAACTCAGAGTTCGACCGTCCTATCACTCACTCTCTCTACGGTGGTGACTGGGAGAACCGTTTGAAGCAGGAGATTCTGCTCGGTATCGGTGGTATGCTCGCATTGAAGAAGATGGGTATCAAGAAGGATATCTATCACTGCAACGAGGGGCATGCTGCTCTCTGCAACTTGCAGCGTCTCTGCGACTATATCGAGGAGGATGGCTTGAACTTCAACCAGGCTCTCGAGTTGGTTCGCGCTTCTTCTCTCTATACTGTTCACACTCCTGTGCCAGCTGGTCATGATTACTTCGACGAGGCTCTCTTCGGCAAGTACATGGGTGGCTATCCACAGCGTCTTGGTATTTCTTGGGATGAGTTCATCGGTATGGGTCGTGAAAATGCAGATGATCACAACGAGCGTTTCTGCCTCTCTACATTCGCATGCAACACTTGCCAGGAGGTTAACGGTGTAAGTAAGCTTCACGGTTGGGTAAGCCAGCAGATGTTCGCTAATATCTGGAAGGGTTACTTCCCAGAGGAAAACCACGTAGGTTATGTAACCAATGGTGTTCACTTCCCAACTTGGACAGCAACAGAGTGGCGTAAGCTCTACGATACATATTTCGACAAGAACTTCATGAACGACCAGAGCAACGAGGAAATCTGGCATGCCATCTACAATGTTTCAGATGCAGAAATCTGGAATACCCGTATGGCATTGAAGAAGAAGCTCGTAGCTTATATCCGTGAGAAGTTCACCCAGACATGGTTGAAGAACCAGGGTGATCCTGCTCGTGTAGTATCTTTGCTCGAGCGTATCAACCCTAACGCTTTGATGATTGGTTTCTGCCGTCGTTTCGCTACATACAAGCGTGCTCACCTGCTCTTCACCGACTTGGAACGCTTGTCTAAGATCGTTAACGATCCTGAGCATCCAGTATTGTTCTTCTTCTCAGGTAAGGCTCACCCAGCTGATGGTGCAGGTCAGGGCTTGATCAAGAAGATTTTCGAAATCAGTCAGCGTCCTGAGTTCCTCGGCAAGATTATCTTCCTCGAGGACTACGACATGACTTTGGCTCGCCGTCTGGTTTCAGGTGTTGATATCTGGATGAATACTCCTACACGTCCATTGGAGGCTTCTGGTACATCTGGCGAGAAGGCTGAGATGAATGGTGTTGTCAACCTCTCTGTACTTGATGGTTGGTGGGTAGAAGGTTACCGCGAGGGTGCTGGTTGGGCTCTTCCTGAGAAGCGTACATATCAGAACCAGGGTTACCAGGATCAGCTTGATGCTGCTACTATCTACAACCTCTTGGAGAACGACATCATCCCTATGTATTACAACAAGAATAAGGAAGGCTTCAGCAAGGAGTGGATCCAGGTAGTAAAGAACTCTATTGCTACTATCGCTCCTCACTATACAATGAAGCGCCAGTTGGATGACTACTATGATAAGTTCTACAATAAGGAGGCTGCCCGCTTCAAGAAGTTGAGCGCTAACGACAATGCACTTGCTAAGGAGATTGCACTCTGGAAGGAGAGCGTTGCAGAGCGTTGGGATGGTATCCACGTTGTATCTAAGGACGACTGCATGCTGATGGCTGCTGAGACTGGTCAGAAGATCAAGGTTCAGTATGTTATCGATGAGCAGGGCTTGAACGATGCAGTAGGTTTGGAGCTTGTTGTATTGAAGGAGCAGCCAGAGGATGGCAAGCAGATTTATGCTGTTTATCCATTCAAGATGGTTGGTCACGAGGGTAACAACTTTACATTCGAGGCTGAGATTGAGCCAATCAATGCTGGTTCATTCAAGACAGGCGTACGTATGTATCCTAAGAATGATAAGTTGCCACATCGTCAGGACTTCTGCTACGTGAAGTGGTTGAACTAATATAATAGCGACATTGTCACATTATAAATATATGAATCCTGTATCTCTTTTTGGGATACAGGATTTTTTTGTTTGAAATCGAACAATGAACAGTGTTATTGTAGTTGTGGAAAGTGAATTGTGAAAAGTGAATTGTGAATTGTGAAAAGTGAATGTAGATTAGAAACATGGGAAGAATGGAATCATAAAAAAGGAGTCTTCCTTTTTAAAAAGAAAGACTCCTTGTAAACTTGTATGATGATATTTCCTTATACCAGATACTGGGAAGAGATACTCTCGTTATCCTCAACACGGCGAATGGTTTCTGCAAACATATCTGCAATAGAAATCTGCTTAACCTTTGCGCAACGCTTGGTGTAAGGGATGGAATCAGTGAATACTATCTCCTCAAGAGCTGAATCCTGAACACGCTCAGATGCAGGACCACTCATCACGCAGTGAGATGCACATGCACGAACAGTCTTTGCACCAGCCTGCTTCATGATGTCGGCAGCCTTCGTGATAGTACCGGCTGTATCGACCATGTCATCAATGATGACAACATTCTTGTCTTTTACATCACCGATAATCTGCATGCTTGCTACTACATTGGCGCGAGCACGGGTCTTGTTGCAGAGCACGAGAGGGCAGCCGAAGTACTTAGCATAAGTGTTGGCACGCTTAGAACCACCAACGTCTGGAGAAGCAATGACCATATCCTTGAGGCGTAAGCTCTGCAGGTATGGCAAAATAACGCCAGATGCATAGAGGTGATCTACAGGAACATCAAAGAAGCCCTGAATCTGGTCGGCATGGAGATCCATGGTGATGAGACGGTCGATACCGGCAACGCTGAGCAAGTCGGCTACCAGTTTAGCGCCGATGCTGACACGTGGTTTGTCCTTGCGATCCTGACGGGCCCATCCGAAGTAAGGAACAACAGCAATAATATTGCGGGCAGAAGCACGCTTTGCTGCGTCAATCATCAGGAGCAACTCCATCAAGTTGTCTGAATTAGGGAATGTGCTCTGTACGAGGAAAACATCGCGTCCGCGGATAGACTCCTCGAAAGATACGCCAAATTCACCATCAGAGAACTTGGTTACAACCAAATTACCCAGTGGGCAACCTAAACTAGCGCAGATTTTTTCTGCAAGGTATCTCGAGTTAGTACCAGAGAATACCAAAAAAGAGTTTTTGTCACTCATTTCTATTAGTGTTTATGTGTATTAATAGTTATTTTTATCTATTTTCATGTAGGGGGATGAATATTTTTTCGGGAACCTCAGTATTAGCTGATAGCCTTTCTCAATTTCTCGAAGTGAAGAATCAGCTCTTTGAAATCGCGCTCGTTGTGAATGTCGAAACGGTTCCAGAGATTTCCACAGATTACTACTCCTCCAAATCCGAGTTCCTTGGCAATCTTGAGATTTTCCAGACTCATGCCTCCCAAGGCGTATACCTTCTTGTCTATGAGTCCTGCCTTGGCTGCATTCTCAAGCTGCAGCAGATTGAAGGAAGACTTTTCATCTTTAAACTCAATACAGTCGAAGATGTTTTTCAGAAACACATAGTTTGATTTCTTCTTCATCTCTTTCAGCATCGAGAGATCTGTGCAGGTGCGACTGAACTTGCCTTTGTATCCATCCGGTACCGGTGCTAGCGGATCGTCTATATGGATTCCTGCTAAATCATACTCCTGTTTGAGGTAATAATGATCATGAACAGTAATCTTGCGAAGATAGTCTTCAGGCAGTAACGTGAGCAGTCGCTCAGCATACATTGGTGACGAACCTGGCTTGAAAAGATGCAGGTTGTCCATGCCCTCGTCGAACAGCGAGGATAGTATTTTATCTTCTTCCACAAAGAATGTGGACTTGGTCATTATTGCTAATTTCATCGTCAAAATGATTTTTATGATGCAAAAGTATTAAAAAAAACGCAAACTAGCAATTATATTCAGGATAAAAAGCTATCTTTGCACCATAAAATTAATATTTATCAAGTTATGCAAGTAAATTTAGCGAATTTTAATGAGATTCATCGACCAATTTACGTTTTAGAGGAAGAACGTTTGCGACACAATCTGTCGTTCATCAGAAGTGTGGCTGAGCGTGCCGATATGGAAATTATTCTAGCTTTTAAGGCTTATGCTCTTTGGAAGACATTTCCGATTTTCAGAGAGTATATTTCTTCGACCACGGCCAGCTCTCTTAGCGAGGCAAAGCTGGCGTATCATGAATTTGGCAGTAAGGCGCATACTTTTTCGCCGGCTTATACCGATTATGAGATTGATGAGATAGCTCAATGCTCAAGTCATCTTACTTTCAACTCGCTTACGCAATATGAGCGATATCATGAACGGGCTCGTAGGGCAAATTCTGACATCAGACTGGGATTGAGAGTAAATCCGGAATATTCTGAAGTCGGAACATTGCTGTATAATCCGTGTGCACCTGGAACCCGATTCGGTGTATCGGCAGATAAATTGCCTCAAACTTTGCCTTCAGATATAGAAGGATTCCATTGTCATTGTCACTGCGAGAGTGGGGCGGATGTCTTTGAACGTACGTTAGCTCATATCGAAGAGAAATTCTCTCCTTGGTTTCCGCAGCTGAAATGGATCAATTTCGGTGGAGGTCATCTGATGACCAGGAAGGATTATGATGTGGAACACCTTATTAATATAATAAAGGGATTTCATCAGCGTTATCCTCATCTTAAAATTATCATGGAACCTGGTAGTGCCTTTGGGTGGCAGACCGGACCGCTTGTAACTCAAGTAGTAGATGTGGTTGAGGATAAAGGTATCAGGACAGCTATCATAAATGCCAGTTTTACCTGTCATATGCCCGACTGTCTGGAGATGCCGTATATGCCAGCTGTCAGAAATGCAGAAACCCTGGAGGTTGATGATCCGACGAAGGCTCCTGAGGGTGCACATATATATAGAATAGGTGGCAACAGTTGTCTGAGTGGAGATTTTATGGGCTTCTGGAAATTTGACCATGAATTGCAAATAGGCGAGAATGTTATTTTCGAAGATATGCTGCATTATACTACGGTAAAGACAAATACCTTTAATGGAATCACTCATCCATCAATAGGAATCGTACATTTAGATGGAAAATTGGAAACTCTAAGAGATTTCAGTTACGAAGATTATCGCAGTAGGATGGATTAGTATAATTTTCATTTTTCCCGATTTTTCTGCCGGATGAGTTTAAAAATCGGCAAAATAAGGCTTAAAATGTGTGTTTTGCTCACTAAAAAGGGCAAAATGCACATTTTTTTTCAAAAAAATCGAAGAAAAGTTTGGTAATTCAGAAAAAAGTAGTACCTTTGCACTCGCATTCAGAGGAATGCTCCTAAGTAATAGGAAAAACTGCGGAAATAGCTCAGTTGGTAGAGCACAACCTTGCCAAGGTTGGGGTCGCGGGTCCGAGTCCCGTTTTCCGCTCATTTTTTTTGGAAACAACATCAAGCTTTATCTTGGTTAGATAATTGATGGCAATATACTTGGAGAGGTGGCGGAATTGGTAGACGCGCTACTTTGAGGGGGTAGTGACAATTGTGTCGTGGGAGTTCGAGTCTCCTCCTCTTCACTGGTATTGTTATCTTACATGCGGAAATAGCTCAGTTGGTAGAGCACAACCTTGCCAAGGTTGGGGTCGCGGGTCCGAGTCCCGTTTTCCGCTCGATTATTTTTTATAATAAACCAAGATAGGTTTAAGTTTAGGGCCCAAGTGGCGGAATTGGTAGACGCGCACGTTTCAGGTGCGTGTGTTTCACAACGTGCAGGTTCGAGTCCTGTCTTGGGCACAATGTTTAAATTAGCTTAGTGTTGGAGAGGTGGCGGAATTGGTAGACGCGCTACTTTGAGGGGGTAGTGACAATTGTGTCGTGGGAGTTCGAGTCTCCTCCTCTTCACTGGTATTGTTATCTTACATGCGGAAATAGCTCAGTTGGTAGAGCACAACCTTGCCAAGGTTGGGGTCGCGGGTCCGAGTCCCGTTTTCCGCTCTTTTTTTTTGAACTCGAGAAACATACCCATTTATGAATTTATATTTAAGATATTTTGATCAGGAGACATTAGTTACTAGTGTTGATGATGCTATTGATTTTTTAAAGAGTATTCCTGAGATTGAGATGGATGCGGAGCTAGAGGCAGATGTTCGTGAGTATGCCGCTAGCGATTTGACGTATCCAAAAAGATATAAGGTACGCCCACGTGTTTATTTTATTGTGATAAAGACTACGGCGCAAACTATGCAGGATTTTAAGGATAAGAAAGCATTGCGTACTCCTACTCCTGCAGAGAGAATGGAGAATCCTGTTGTTGCCAGTTTGGCTCAAGAGGCTCCAGGCTGGTATGAAGGATCACTTGATTTCAAGCGTGTTGTGATGGTACCGGCTACAGGAAAGTTTGAGTACCGTGATACTCATTTCGTTGCGGATGTTAAAGCTGAATCAGGTTTGGATTGTTACAATCGCATCGTAGATTATCTGCGCGATTGTGTAGATTCACGCAGCCAGTTCCCATCTGCAAAAGGTAAGAATTTCCATTTCCGCTATCTGGGAATGTGGAAATAAAATATTCAGAAATTTAAAAGATTCGTGTCATGAACAAGGTTATGCTAATTGGTAATGTAGGTAAAGATCCTGACATTCATTATTTCGAAGCAGATCAGGCAGTAGCTCAGGTCTCTCTCGCAACTACAGAGAAAGGATATACTTTGCCTAATGGTACCCAAGTGCCAGACCATACAGATTGGCACAATCTTGTTTTTTATCGTGGGCTTGCAAAGGTAGTAGAGAAGTATGTGCATAAGGGTGACCGCCTTTATGTGGAAGGAAGAATCCGCTACCGCTCCTATGATGACAAGCAGGGTAGAAGACAATATATTACAGAAATCTATGTAGATAATATGGAGATGTTGGGTACTCGCCCTGCTACTAAAGAACAATAATTATTAATTTTTAGCTCAGAAATTGGATATATCCACCATAACTGATGCCTTCGGTGATGTGATGCTGATGCAGCCTTCCGCCGGGGTTATTGTAGCTGCTGTACTTGCAGCTATATTGTTAGGCATGTCTGCTTTTGCCAGTGGTTCCGAAATTGCTTTTTTCAGTTTATCACCAACTGATGTTGCGGAACTTGAGGATGAAAAGACTGATGCCGATAAGAAAATACAGATGTTGCGTGATGATTCTGAACGTACGTTGGCTACCATTTTGATAACCAATAATTTTGTGAATGTCACAATCATCATGCTCCTTAATTATGTATTCGCAGGAATCGTAGAGTTTGGTCCTAAAGCTTATTGGCTTCAGTTCCTGATTATTACGGTTATTCTTACTTTCTTGCTTTTGCTTTTTGGTGAGATTATGCCGAAAGTGTATGCCCGCCAGGATCCTCTGAAGTTCTGTCGCCGGTGCGTAGGGGGAATTCTGTTTGCCAGAAAGTTGTTTTGGCCTTTAGAAACGATCTTGCTGAAAAGTGGAATTCTTGCAGAAAAGATTATACAGAAGGAAAATCATGTGCTGAGTGTTGATGACTTGGAACAAGCTCTGGAACTGACAGATAAGAATGATATCAAGGACGAGCAGAGCATGCTGAAGGGTATCATCCGCTTTGGCGATGAAACAGCCAAGGAGGTGATGACCAGCCGACAGAATATTGTTGACCTGGATATCCGTAGTTCTTATCCAGAAGTATTAAAGTGCATTGAAGAGAATAATTACAGTCGTATTCCTGTTTATCAGGATAATACAGATAATATTCGTGGTGTACTGTATATCAAGGACTTATTGCCTCATCTTACGAAGTCTTCCAACTTCCGTTGGCAGAGTTTGATTCGTCCTCCTTACTTTGTTCCTGAAACCAAGAAGATAGATGATCTGCTTCGCGATTTCCAGGACAACAAGGTTCATATCGCCATTGTGGTAGATGAGTTCGGAGGTACATCGGGTATTGTTACTCTCGAAGATATTCTGGAGGAAATTGTAGGTGAGATCAATGATGAATACGATGAGGAGGAGAAGTTCTACTCGAAATTAAATTACAACACCTTTGTTTTTGAAGGTAAAACGCTTCTTTCTGATTTCTGTAAAATCCTGAATGTAGATGACGAAGAGTTCGAGGAGGTTGAGGGTGATGCTGATTCTCTGGCTGGTCTGCTCTTGGAAATCAAAGGCGATTTCCCAAGTATGCACGAGAAGATAGATTATAAGAACTATACTTTCGAGGTTATGCAGATAGAGGAGCGTCGCATCAGCAAGATTAAGGTGACGGTACATCCTTTGAAAGATAACGTGGAGGATTCTTCTAAGTAATCATCAGTATTCATCAATATCAGAATATAAAAAATATGGCAGTTGTCAATATACGAGAAGTTTATCCGGGAGTGAGTCTTGGTTTATGGCAGATGGATGAAACTGTAGAACAGTTGTTCGAGCAGTATTCTCATCTGCAGGCTTACCGCTCTCAGTTGGAAGAGAAATATAAGAACGATGGCAGGAAACTGGAGTTTCTTGCCATTCGTGCATTAATGTATGAGATGCTCAAGACGAATGGGGCTTCCAAGGGCTTGCTTTCTCATGCAGGTGACATTACCCACAACGAGGCTGGCAAGCCATTGTTCCGTGGTTATCATATCAGCGTTTCGCATACCAAGGGTTATGCTGCGCTTATCCTTTCCAAAAATCAGGAAGTGGCGGTGGATATCGAATACTTCAGCGATAGGGTAGAGCGCATCGCATCCAAATTCCTGCGCAAGGATGAGAAGGCGGAAGATCTGGATGCCAAGCTGGTGCATTGGTGTGCCAAGGAAACGGTCTTCAAGTTATTCTCTGAAGAAAATCTAATGTTTGAGGATATGCGGGTGAAGCCGTTTGATACGATGGCAGATTGGTCGTGTGATGTGGAGAATCTCAAGAGCGGAAAGATGGCGCATGTAGATTTCGAGTTAACCATGGAATTTGTATTGACTTATGCTGCGTTGTAATATTCTGTCCATCTTCCTGGCATTCAGTCTGTTGGCTGGAGCACAGGATTGGAAAGTAGTGAGAGAGAATCCTCAGAAAGCTTTTCCGAAAACCGTGGCTGCGGGCAACTACAGTGGCATTGCTCATCTGCATGATGATATCTATGCGGTGGTAAGCGACAAGTCGGATAGTGCCCTGTACTTCAACTTCCGGATTCAGGTGAATCCCAAGACCGGCGAATTGGAACAGGTAGAGAACCTTGGGTTTACCGAGAGAACAGATGGAACGCTGAACGACGGAAAGTTTTGGCAGGGGCAGGAGAAAGGCTTTGACCACGAAGCCATCGTGAAGGCTTCTGATTCTACCTTGGTGATAACAAGCGAAGGATATTGCCGTTTAAAGGAGTATCCTGTTCTGCCTACTTCGGCTAATGCTCCCAAGATTAGCTATCAGCAGAACCTTTGGGAGAGCAGATGGCCTTCTTCTGATTTTTATCCCAATTATAATTTTGAGTCTCTGGCTTTTGATTCCGTCCGTCAGTATCTCTGGACTATTCCTGAGAGCACGCTCCGCAAAGACGGACAGCCTGCTACTCCTCAAAACGGATTGGCCAACCAGCTTCGTTTGATGAGGTATGATTGGGGAAAGATAAAGGAAAATCGTAACAAGGAAAATAATGGCAAGGAAGACTGTTGCGAGCAAGAGAGTAGCAAGAAAGCCTCTCGTTACATGACAGCCTATGCCTATCAGATGGATCAACCTTCTACCCATAAGAAAGCAGATATCTATGTGATGGGGGTGAGTGAGCTTTGCGCCTTGCCCGATGGTCTGCTTCTGGTTCTGGAGCGTGAGGCCTTTATCCCGAAGATTAAGATTGGGGCTTTCTGCAAGTGTAAACTCTATCAGATTAATCCTTTGAATTCTGAGGAGTTTGCTTTGAAAGAGAAGTTTTCATCAGATACTCCTTTCTTGAAGAAGAGATTGCTCGCGGAATGGAAAACCGGCTTGTCACTTTCCAAGCGTTCCTTTGCCAATTACGAAGGTATGTGTCTGGGACCCAAGTTAGAAGATGGTTCCCAGGTTGTCATCCTGCTGTCTGATTCGCAGGATCAATATGCTGGAGTATTGAAAGACTGGTTCAAGACGATTGTCATCAGAAAGGAATAAAGATGTTATGTTGTAATCCTCAATCTCGTCCATAACCATCTAGGAATGAGTCGCCAGAGGAAGACGAGGATGTCATATCTCCAGTCTATCACCTTAACTTCCTTTCCGTTTTCGATGGCACTTACGATATGCTTCGCCACGTCTTCCGATTTGAGCTGCAGCGGATAGCTGCTGCCTGCGATAAGGTCGGTCTTTACGAAACCTGGTCGGATATCTGTAATGGCGATAGGGAGATGACGCATCCGTGCCTGCTGCGACAGGCATTCCAGATAATGGTTCTGGAATCGCTTGGTGGCAGAGTAGGCAGGTGCAGCACCAAGACCTTTGGTTCCGGCAATGGAAGTGATGCAGGCAATGCGGGCTTTGGGGTTGCAATGATGATGAGTAGCAAACCAGTTGAATGCCGTATCTACCATTCTTGTGAATCCTAAGCCATTGGTTTCCACAGTCTTCAACTCCTTTTCTATATCCAGCGTATTATTCTGCCAGCCAATGCCGGAACTATGGAAGTAGAGGTCCATGCCTCCCAACTTATCGATGAGTTCGAGAAGTTGGGCAGGAGCATCGGGAGAAGTCACGTCTATTTGCTGGTAGCTGGTAATGCCGCTCTGCGAAATCAGAGCCTGCAATCTTTCAATTCTTCTTCCGGCAATTCCGACCTGCCATCCTTTTGCAGCAAGCAGTTTTGCCACTTCCATTCCGATGCCCGATGTGGCACCCATTACAATTGCTTTCTTTGCCATATAGTCCTATTATATAAGGTGAAATCTTGATAGTTCTATTTATATAAGGTGAAGTTTGGTCTAAATTTATCTAAATATCTAAATCGCTTTTACTCTTCAGCAAGCCTTCCGCCTTCTTCACGCTTCCAGCTTTCAGTATCAGTTGCTTCACTTTCTCGTAATCCGAATATTCCGGATTGCGTTCCATGAAGATACGGCAGGCGCGGTCGATGAGTTTATGATTGATAAGCTTGGCGTTCACCATCTTGTTGCCTTCCACCCGTCCTTGTCTTATCTGAAGAGAAGTGCTGATCATATCCAGAATCATCTTCTGCGAAGATCCGGCTTTCATACGGGTACTTCCCGTTACGAATTCCGGTCCCGTGATGACCTCTACAGGATAATCTGCAGCCAGGGCGATAGGAGCGTGGGGATTGTTGACGATGCATCCTGTAGGAATACCTGCCTCCTTGCAATGCTGCAAGATGGAAAGCACGAAGGGAGTAGTGCCGCTTGCCGAGAAACCCAGTACGAAATCCTGCTCTGAGATATGCTTGTCGCAGAGCTGGTGCCAGCCATTCTCCAGGTCGTCTTCTCTTGATTCTCTGGTTTGTGTAAGGCAGCCGATGCCTCCGGGGAAGATGGCTTGTATCTGCGAACCGTCGATGCCATAGGTGTTCTGCACCTCGATGGTATCGAGTGTAGCCAGTCTTCCGCCTGTTCCGCAACCGGCATAGAAGAGTCTACCACCCTTCTTCAGCTGCCCTTCGATAGCGGAAATCAGTTGGTTAATGGCAGGCAATGCTTGTTCTATTGCCAGAGCCACCTTCTTGTTTTCTGCATTGATATGAGCGGTGAGTTCATCCACGCTCATTTTTTCGAGATGTTCGTAGAGCGAGCTCTGCTCTGTTATTCTCTTTTCTTCTTTATTTGGCATATTACTTATCTTTAGGGGGTAGATTTAATGTAATGAAGCCTAGATGGTCGCGGAGGCTATGGCTTGCAGTCATCTAGAGAGTTCTATCATGATGAGACCTATCATCCGATGGGCTCCTATTCTTCAGCCAGGAAATAAACCGGCGCATTCCGGGAACCTTCTTTTATCAGAAATCCGGATTTTTCCAGTTTCTTCAGCCAGTTGAGTGCTGTCTGTTTACGGATATGAAATTCCGCTTCCAGTACTTTTCTGTTAATGGAACGGTTATGCTTCAGATACTCTCTTATTTTCTCCTTCAATGTATCTTCAGAGAAAGGGTAGGAGCGGGAAGTATATTGTGATTTCTCGAAATGGGTATTATATTTCACCTGTTTCAGCAGGTCTGCATTGGGGCGAAACTTGATGCCTCTTACGCTTACATATTCAGCTCTCACTTTATTGTCGGGTTTCAGGTCATCCATATCCAGATCTACCGAGAGCGAGAGATAACCTATTTCCGGAATGTTGATACGTTTTCCATCCTGCAGGTCTTCTTCTATGATATCACGCAGTTTCATGAGTACGGACGAAACTTCTCCTTCTCCCAGACAGCTATGTCTGGCGATTCGGCTGATCATCTCCTTGTCAGTCATAGCTGTTTGCTCAAAGATATGGGCGAATCGGCGAGTTTCTTCATTTCCTCCTGCATTGGGAAGATAATGGATTTCATATTTTATAGCCATCGTATTCTTCTTTCTGTTTAGCGATACAAAGGTAATCTTTTATTCTTAAACTACCAAATAAAAATGGCACTAATATGGATGAGCGGTTTGATTGATACGAATGAGCGGTGTTATTGATGTGGGTTAGAACTGCTATTCAATAGGAATAAGCATCGTAAGAAGCTTTTATAAGTTGTCGGAAGAAGTAGGATAAGTTGTTGGAACAGTAAGTATATGTTGCTGGGAAAGTCACTTCCGTCAGTCGCACAACAGCTGTTGTGCGCTTGCATATCAGCTGTTATGCGCTCGCACAACACGTGTTGTGCGCTTGTAATCCAGCTGTTGTGCAGTAAAATTTGTAACTCCCTTCATCATATTGCAATTCCTTCCTTATTTCGTGATAATATAATAAGGTGTATTTAGGCGTTGTGAGAGCTGTTTGCTGGCATCTAAAGAAGAAAAAAGGTAAGGTTTAATAGAAGTTTTTCGATGAAAGGTGCGCTCGTTTCAATAAATTGTTGTATCTTTGCAATTGGATTTGGCTACTGCCATTTCCAAGACATCGTTGGTAAACAAAAGCATTCGCTATTATTTCGCGTTCAGCCAAAAGCCTCGGAAACTTATTGGAAATAACGTAACAAGGAATAATTGTGATAAGGCATTCGGTATGGGGTGCCTTAACTATTCGTATATTAGCAATGCATCTACGCTATAGGCGTGGTGCATTCTTATTTGAATAGTTGAGGTTTCCATTCCGAGGCTGCCTCATAGCTGAACGCAATAAGAGCATCACGCCCTTTTTGCGTCTTGGCGTGATTGATAGTTAGTGCTTGTAACTCATTAATTATCAATTAAAATATTATGGCAAAAAGAACCATAGATAAAGCTAAGGCAGCTAAAAAAGATGAATTCTACACGCAGCTAGAAGACATCAATAATGAACTCCGTCATTACCGTGAACATTTTCGTGGTAAGACAGTATTATGCAATAGTGATGATCCTCGTGTAAGTAACTTTTTTACTTATTTCGCATACAACTTTGAGTTTCTTGGTTTGAAGAAACTTATCACTACTTGCTATAAAAATCAAGATATGGATTTGTTCAGTATGAATAAAAGTGAGCAAGCAGTATATCTTGTTTATGAAGGTGACAAAAATGGAAATCATATTCCTGATGCGGAAGAAATTGGAGTGAAGCCATTAAAGGGTGATGGTGATTTCCGTAGTAACGAGTGTATTGAACTTCTGAAAGAAGCAGATGTTGTAGTAACGAATCCCCCTTTTTCTTTGTTTCGTGAGTATGTGGCTCAATTGCTGGAATATGATAAAAAGTTCTTGATAATTGGGCACCAAAACGCTTTGTCCTATAAAGAGATATTTCCTTTGATTAGAGATAACAAAATGTGGTTGGGATTTGGTTTTAAAGGAAATGCTGGTCATTTTATTTCCGCTTATGAGGATGTTGCTACTGCTGGAGACCATAGGAAAGGAATGATCAGGGTATCTGGCGTGACATGGTTTACCAATCTTGATTATAAGGAACGCCATGAAGATATTATTCTTTATAAATCTTATTCTCCAGAAGAATATCCTACTTATGATAATTACGATGCTATCAATGTTAGTAAGACCGCAGATATTCCGTGTGATTATGATGGGGTGATGGGAGTACCGATAACTTTTATTGATAAATATAATCCAGACCAATTTGAAATCTTGGGTATGAGTGCTTCGGCTGGTTATAATGCAGATATAGTTGGTATTCCTTTTAAAGGAGATAAAGATGCGCGCCCTTTGATTAACGGCAAGAATACTTATGCAAGAATATTTATCAAGAAAAAATAATTAATATGGATATAAAACCAGAAAAAATAGCAATTCGTGACTTGATAGCAGATTATAGTAATGACCCAAATAATGGCGTCTATGGCTATCATGGTAAGTTGAATATTCGTCCTCCTTATCAACGTGAGTTTCGTTATGAGCTAAAACAACAGCAGGCTGTGATAGAAACCATATTGAAAGGATACCCTCTAAACATTATGTACTGGAGTGTTGGCGATGAAGGTAAATATGAAATGATAGATGGGCAACAACGAACACTGTCTATCTGCGAGTATTATCAACATGCTTTCAATATTGTTGATAAAGACCGCCCGGTGCTTTTCTTTGACAATCTTACAGAAAAAGAAAAGAAGGACTTTCTTGACTATGAGTTGACAGTCTATTTCTGTACAGGTACAGATATGGAAAAGCTTGATTGGTTCCGTGTGATAAACATTGCAGGTGAGCGTTTGCTCGATCAGGAGTTGCGTAATGCTGTATATGTTGGTCCCTTCATTACTGACGCTCGTCGTTATTTCAGTAAATATGGGTGTGTGGCTTATAAGGTAGGTGGTGATTATATGATTGGCAAACTTGAGGAACAAGCATATTTGCAGACCATTTTGAAGTGGGTTGCACGTCACGATGGTATTTCTGATTCTGCTCCGATAGATAAGTATATGGCTATCCATCAAAATGATCCGAACGCCAATCAGCTTTGGGCTTACTATATGCAAGTAATCACTTGGATTAAATCTACTTTTCCTAAATATCGAAAGGAGATGAAAGGCTTAGACTGGGGTGCTATGTTTGATGAGTTTGGAAGCAACATATATGATACGGAGCAACTAGAGTCTGAAATTCATCGACTGATGGAGGATGATGAAATAATGAAGAAAGCAGGCATCTATCATTATGTGCTGAGTGATGATTTGCGTGATTTAAGTTTCCGTACTTTTGATAAGAAACAGAAACGTGAGGCTTATGAGCGACAAAAAGGAATCTGTGCCCATTGTGGTAAACCTTTTAAGTTAGAAGAAATGGAAGCAGACCACATTACTCCATGGTGTGAAGGTGGAACGACTGTTTCCGAGAATTGTCAAATGCTTTGTCGTACTTGTAATAGAATAAAAGGAGGAAAATAAATGATGGATTTGAGCTTTTATAACAATGGACATAAAGAGGTATTTTATGAAAAAGGTCTGATGGAAAGACCAATACGTCGGAACCGATAAAAGAACCTAAGCACCCTTCAGTAGTGGTATCTGTAATACGAGTTGCTCATCGAACAACTGAAGGGTGTTTTTGCAATCACATTAATTGCTTTTTAGCCATTTCTGACACTAAATCTATTAGTTCCTTAGCTGGCTCGACCAATGGAAGTACCTCTGTTTCCAGATCAAGAATATGACGGTCTTCATAGTCGCCAGTTAATCGTAAGGAGAAAAGCTGATTGAAAGTCTTGCCATACTTTTTGTCTATGATGTTGTTCCTCAAAAAGACTTTTCCAAATATTTGGATTACGCCATTATGAGTGCTAGCTTCATACTTGTAAGAAATGAGTAAAGCAGAAACAGCATAGTAAGCAGCATAGTATAAACGATTGGCTGCAGTTTCGACATAACCATTTTCTATGGAGCCAATAGCTTCATTATATGTTCGATATGCTTTTTCTAGTCTATATTTTACAATTTCGGTTCTGTCAGTGTCTGTAAGTTGTCCCTTTATCATATTGCAATTCCTTCCTTATTTACGTTATGATTGAATAAGGTATAATGGTTCTCCTCCCATTCTTTTTGGGAGAAGAGTACAGGGTTGATGATTTCATCAATATCCCAGCCTAATTCTCTTAGTGGATAAGAATACTTATCGTAATCTTGAAGCGTAACTTTTGGCTTGTCTAGAAGAATCAATACATCCCAATCACTTCCTTCATGTTCTGTGCCTCTAGCGCGGGAACCAAACAAGATAGCTTTTGCATGAGGATCAATCTCATGCAATCTATTGTGCATTGCTTCTATGATTTGTTTCTTCTCCATATCTATCAATATTAATATATGTGTTGCAAAAATACGAGTTTTCTTTCTAATCACCAAATTTTTAACATAAAATTCTGTCTAATATCTTAAAATAAGTGTTTGGTGAGATTTCTAATCTCCATTGTGTCAATAGCTTCGTCCGATAAATAGGTTGTGCTTGTAGATAAGGTTCCAGGAGCTTACCTTATTTTTCCATCACCAAATCAGCGAGCACGATGGCGGATTCCTTCTCATCCCTCGGTGCATCCTTTGACTTCCATGCCACGATGAAGCGGATTCGGGCAGCGGTTACCTTGTAGCCTTTCAACTCCCATTTGCCTAGTTTCTCTTTCATCTTGATGGAGAGCTGGGCTATGTCTCTGCCTGTTGATGGGAGACAGAGGCAATGGTCGTGATAGGTTAGCGGCATACCGCTTCTCAAGGAAAGAATAGCGTCCTTGTGAGGCTTGGAGAAGCCCAGGTTTACATCCTTGTGTGAGAGCTGAAGCACTATTTCGTTGGGCTCATCGTAGGCTTGGGCATTATAGAGATGCTGGGCACTTTTCAGACTGTCGAAGAGATTGCCGTTGGTGTGGATGGTTAGTGTACGCTTGGCACGGGTCATGCCCACATAGTATCGGCGCAGTATGTCATCGGTAGGATGCTCGGGATGGGTAATGAGCATCAGTACATGGTCGAACTCATGGCCTTTTGCCTTGTGGATGGTGCTGACCACGATGTCTGATTTCGAGATGTCACAGAAGTCTTCTACTGATGATTCGAACACGAACTCCCTCAGGTCGCTGTAGTACTTGGCACGATTGGTCTGCTCAAATACCTGGAGACTGCGGCGCAGATATGGCAATGCCTGGCTGCTGGCATACTTTTGGAATGTCTGCTGCTTTGCTGCTTCCCAAATATCATCAGGGATGATAGGGGATTTCGTCTCCTTGATGCCTTGGTCTATCTTCTTCAAGAAGTATCTTACCTCTGCCAGATTCCAGAAACGCAAGCCGTCCATTGATTGTACCAGCTTGGCCTTGATGTTATGGCTGTGAAGAAGAGCCAGCATAATGACAGCCTCCTCATTGGTCTGCGTGAGGATGCTGATGGTTTCGTTCTTCTTGCGGGAAGATGCATCGGCTTCTTTTGAAGCGTTACTTCCCAGTAATCGCGTAACATTTTCTAGGATAGGCTGATACATATAAACCTTTTTCTCCAGAATCTCGTATGGATGCTTCACGATTCTTACCTCTCCATCTTCTTGACTCATGGAGATGATAGGGGTAGATTTGATTCGTTGGCGGATGTTGCGGGCAAAGTCGTTGGCAGTATCCACGATGTGGCGAAGGCTGCGGTAATTCTCGGTCATCTCGATGAAACGGCTGTGTTCTGTCTGGGTCAGTTCATAGAGATACCGCGAGTTGGAACCCCTAAACTCATAGATGTTCTGGTCATCATCGCCTACAGCTATCACCCTCATCTCTTCGTTGGCTTTCATTAGAGCTGTGACAAGGGCATAGTCATCCTTGCTCATGTCTTGCGCTTCGTCGATAACGAGCACGGTCTTGCTGATGCGATTGGGTTCCACTTCTCCATTGTTAATCATTTCGGCGGCTTGCTTAACCACATCTCCAGCCTCATCCAGGTTGCCAACTCTGCCCAGCAGGTCGAAACAGTAAGAATGGAAGGTCTTGATTTCTACGAAATGGGCGGCATTGCCGATGAGTTGCATCAGGCGCTGCTTGAACTCGGTAGCGGCTGCACGAGAGAAAGTGAGCATCAGGAGTTGTTCGTGCTTTACATCTTCCAGCAGCAGGAGAGAGGCAAGCTTATGTACGAGCACACGTGTCTTGCCGCTGCCAGGACCGGCAGCGACTACGATGCAGCGAGACTCGTGGTCGTCGATGATTTCCTTCTGTCGCTTGGAGAGCATTCCGAAGAGTTGCTTATACTTCGAAGGTGTTACGTTGCGCTCTATCTCAGTCTCCCGGTTGCCCTTGAAGTACTTTGAGATGAAGCGTTGGTAGTCCATCTGGAAGTAATCCTGCACATATTGCAGGGCGGCGTCGTAATCCCTTACCATCAGGTTGGCATATTCGCCCACGATGTGAATCTGCTGAATCTTCTGCTTGTAGAATTCGTTGAGCATGCGATAATCCTCCTGCTTATAGCGCAGGCGAAGTTCCTTGGTGCGCTTAATCGCCATTGCATTGTAGAGTACCAGGAATCCTCCTTCCAGCTTCATGGCTCCTATCTTGGAGAGATAGAGCAAGGCTTCCTCCACGTCCTCCAACTGCAGGGAAGAGAAGTCGGAGAAGAGTGACTGGCTGCAGGATTTCAGATCGTTCAGAAGTTCAACTACCGAGAATTGAAGAGGCTTCTCTTTTGAATCTACAGAAGAGCTATTGTTGCTCTCTTCTGTTATAGTTTTACTTATTTCCTCAGCCAGGCTGTATAGTCTTTCGATGATGAACCGGCAAACTTCAATTCGTCTTTCGAATCGCTTGATGATGGTCTCTATATCCTTGTCTCTTGTCACGATAAGATTGCGGACGCCGTCTTCCTTCTTGTGCGCATATCCCTTCACTGCCAGGAAGTATAGCAGTGTGCGGATCTTCTTTTCGGTTGAAGTGTTGATGCCGTCGTGTACGGCATTGTCATTGAGTTGTTTGTATGTGATGTGCAGCGATTCATCCGGGATATGTTCCAGGATGTATCTTTCCAGTTTGGCGAAGTTCTCCAGCATCTGCTGAGGCTTGCGTTGCTTGTCGCTGATGTCTTGCAGATAGGCTGATATGTCACGGGTATCGGCAAGGATGCCTTCCTGTCGCATTCGGTCAACGGAGGAGATGACGTCTCGCTTACTGAGTCCTAGGATGTCGGCGAGGTAATCGATGCGGGATTCTGCCTCGCTATCCTGTGCCTTGGCTATATGCTTCTGGGTGATGAGCGACTTGATGATGCGGATGGCATTCTGCATCTCATCTTCCGAGAACAGGGGTGATTCGGTGAGGCGAAGTCTTGCCTCGTCCATGTTCTTGACGGTGATACCTGTGGCATAGACGTGCGGAATGTTGTTGCCACGCTCTATGTATCCGCTCTGTTCTAGAGCAGAAAGGGCGGTGCGGACACGGGTTTCTATGTCGGATACCGAGTCATCCCAACCGGCTTGACGGGCTATCTCCAGTGCTGAACAACTTACATGTGGACGCTGCTTGGTAAAATCCTTAATGGCTTTCCATACCTGTTGTATCTCGCTGATGCTCAGTTTGGTTTGGTTGAGCAGAATGAAGTGCTTGTCCAAGTCCTCGTCGCTATAGAGTACATAGCATTTGGCATTGAGGTGTGGGTCTCTTCCTGCACGTCCTGCCTCCTGTACATAGTTCTCCAGAGAGTCGGAGATGTCGTAGTGGATAACCAGCCCCACATCGCTCTTATCTACTCCCATGCCGAAGGCGGAGGTGGCAACAATGATTCTTACCTTATCGCTCATGAAGGCATCCTGATTGTGTATCTTCTCATCGGCATCCATCTTGCCATTATAGGGCAGGGCGGATATGCCGTCACGTGTCAGTTTCTGGGCGAGTTCCCGGGTGCGCTTGGTGCGGGATACGTAGATGATGGTAGGGCAATCTGCTTGTTCCACCAGTGAACGCAGTAGATTGTATTTGTTGCCGTCACTATCTACGTGGATAACGGAATAGTGCAGGTTGGTACGTGAGGCTGATGAGGCGAAGAGCTGGAGGTCGGTGCCCAGCCAATGCTTGAAATAGTCGCAGATGTCCTGCACCACCTTCTGTTTTGCAGTGGCGGTGAAGCAAGATACGGGTATCAGGGTTTGACCATGGTTGCGGGCCATTGCATCTTTGCCAAACTTACGTTCCTGGTATTCCTTGATAAACTTGCCGATGTATAGGTAATCCACCCGGAAGTCTTGTCCCCATGCAGAGAAGCAGTGAGCTTCATCAATGACGAATCTCACCACATGCCGTGCCATCAGAATGCGCTCGATGGTTTTGGAGCGCAACATCTCTGGTGCTATATATAATAAGGTGGCATCTCCGCTCTGCACTCGTTCGATGGCTAGGGAGCGGGAGATAGGGTCGAGGAGACCGTTGATGGTTACGGCATCGGTGAAGCCGCGGTCTGCGAGATTATCTACCTGGTCTTTCATCAATGATTGCAGAGGCGAGATAACCACAGTGAGTCCATGTATGGTTCTGCCATCCATCAAGGCTGGCAACTGGAAGGTGAGCGACTTGCCGCCACCCGTAGGAAATATCGCCAATAATGACTTACCATCCACTGCTGCCTGCGATGCCTGTTCCTGCAGCGGTTCGCCGTCATAGGTACGGAAGGCATCATAGCCGAAGAGTTGTTTCAGGTTGTGATGAATGTCGAGCATGCGGTTGCAATACTCGCAGCCATCGGTGCATTGGGTATGGCAGAGCATATAGATGATATGTTCTACTTCGGGATAATGGCAGAGTACCCAACCTGGTGTAACAGATAGGTAATCGTCTGTGCCTATGAGGGCCAAGGCGTATGCCAAGCCGCAAGGCGACTGGGCTGCAAGAGCCGGAATGTCGGCATGGGCGCAAATATGATTCTTATATTCAGAAAGAATGAATTCTGAAACGTCTCTGATTGCATCATCCTTTTCGATGGCTCCCACATACATTAGAAATCCTCTGAATTCCTCTTCATTCTGGAGCAGCAAGGTGAAGATTTTCCTCCTCCTTTCTGATAATTGATTCCATGCAGCGATTTCGTCCATCAAAAGCTCCTTGGCTTTCTCGCAGTCGTTGACAGGATTATTCATCTGCTCGCTCATCAGTTTGTCGTCCTTTACCAAATGATGGTAAGGGCGCTTGGGGAAGAGGAGCGGGGAGAGATAGAGGGTATCTATCAGTATGCCGTTGAGTTGGAGATAGCGGGCATCGTGATGAATGAGGTTATGACCGCAGATATAGTCAACCTTTCCTTCTTGCAGGAACTTGTTCAGTGCCGTCTGTGATGCTTGGTGAAAGTTGGCTCCGTCATAACGCAATGCTCCGATGTCATGTATTTTATGGTCTTTCAGTCCCACTTCGGTATCCACGAAGGCAATGTTCCTGCTTCTGGCATCTTCCTTCTTGATGTCAGAGCTTACGGTGAGATTGTTTTTCCTTCCAAAGAGGCGACTGAATATTGACATAATCTTCGATGTTTATATTTACACCGCAAATGTACAATTATTATTTGATATATGCAAATAATCAAGTGCTTTTATCTTCTTTGAAAGCTGTTTTTATACAATTCCAAGAGGCTTACGAGGATATCTTCAAGGCAGATTAATATGCACCTAAAACCTTCCAGTCGTCTATGAGTTTGAACAGTCGGGGCATGGCTGGCTTGTAACTGTCGGGATAGGTGAGGGAATAAACGAAGAGTATTCTGCCACTTTTGATGAATTTATCATAATGACTGTAGCCATCTACTCTTACTCCGTTTTCATAGACAGGACCGGAGAGGATGAATGCTTTATTCGATGCCTGCATCGTCCGCTCCGAATGAAGCTTCTGGGCTAGAGAATCGGCACAAGCCTGAAGGGTGTTGCTATAGTTGGGGGTAACGTAACTCTCCAGGATGATGTTGGCATGATTGGTGAATGAGAAGCGGGCATAGCCCTGGTATCCCGATAACGAAGTATCCTCCTGTTGGAAGAAGCAAGGATATTTGATAACGTAGCCGAAGTCAGGATCATTGTATTCCTTCATGGGCGCCATCTCTACTTTGGTCTTGAAATCCGCCATCGGTGTATGCTTCTCTTTTGTAACCTCATGTTGATAGTTGATGATGAAGTTTATCATCATCAGCAAGACAACTGCTATCAAAAAAATCTTCTTCATATCTTTGCCACTTTTATATTTTAGCTGCAAAGGTATGAAGAAGATGGGAAAAAGCCAAATAATAAGTATGACATTTGGCTGACATTTCTGAACTTATCTGATAATCAGTCGGTAAGACTTGCCTCTTTCCGACTCAATCATGAGGTTGCTATTCTGCTCAATCACCGGTTTGATACGGCGAATCAAGGTATAGAGCGTTTCGCTGGCATCCGGTTTCTTGGGCCAAAGAGCATCACAAATCTCCTGTTTGGAGAGTTGATGATGCGTATTGTTGAAGAAGAGTTGCATCAGCTGGTGCTGCATCGGAGTAAACTTGATGGCTTGTCCGCTTTCCTGATTGTAGAAGGAATCCTCGTCTTGAGAATAGCACATGGTGCCGAACATATCGGCCTCATGATTCCAGGGTTGTTTTCTGCGATGATAGTATAGCGATGCAATTGCCCAAATCATAGCCATGAGGGTAAGCGTCAAAGATGTCCGCTGGTTGCTCATACTCAAAACATCTGCCATCGAACAGTTGGCATAACTTTGGATAGAATGCTCGTTGAGGAGCATCTCTTTGCTGCTGAGCAGGTTGGCGCTATTTACCAGCTGGAAATTGTTCTTGCCTCTTCTTCTGTCTTCCATCACATAGCAGAGATTACTGGTCGACTTCAGCAGGTCGATGCTGAGATGTGAGCGGTAGCTCTGGATGGTATCAGGCGTAATCCATTGATATTTATTTTCCTGAAGAGTCAGAGCCAAAGCTTTGTTCATATCTTGTACAATGGCATACTGTGCCTTGCGGTAGTTGCTTACGCTGGAGAATGCCGCAGACATCACAAGGATGGCGAAGATGAGGATGGAATGATATGCTTTCAGTTTCATATTATCTATTCTGTTTAAATGATATACTGTTTAAAGATTCAAATGCAAAAGTACAGAAATTCTATGAAAGATGGTATAAAACTAGATATAATATTCGTTAATTGATAAATGTCAGACTCATGTCAGCCATATTTTTCGCTTCGGTCTTCTCTTTTTGATACCTTTGCAGCAGAAAACAAGTTTTAGGAAAGTATATGATGACAATGAAGAAAAGTAAATTGTTAACAGCTATGCTGATGTTGTGGGCATTGATCTCTTGTGCAGAAATACGTGCCCAGGAGATCCAGAAGGTATCGAATGATTCTATAGCCTTGCAAGAGGTTGTTGTGAAGGCGGCACGAGTAGTCAACAAGGAAGATGGCAAGTTGATATTCCCAAGCGATATTCAGAAGCAGCGTTCTTTTTCTGGTTTTTCGCTTTTAGGAAAGTTGGCTTTGCCTCATATTAGGGTTGATGAGGCAGGCCGTTCTATTTCTGCTACCGATCATAAGGGAGAAGTGCAGATTCGTATCAATGGCATTCTCGCCAATATACATGACGTGCAGATGCTGGATGTAGCTTCTATTATGAGTGTAGATTATATCGACAGTCCTGGCGTAAGATATGGAAAGAATATTGCATATGTAATAGATATTCATACCCGCAGGGCTTCATCGGGTGGTAGTTTGGGCTTCAACTTGACCAATGCGCTAACTACCAAGCTCGGTTCAAACGATGTCTATGCATCTGTCAATAGGGGCAAGAGCCAATTGAATATTTTATATGAGCAGACTTATGTGGATAATAAGGCATCCGAATATAATGAGGATGCTCAGTATCTTCTACATGATGGTTCTGAGTATCAGATATCTCGAAAAATCATGAATGTGGCAACTCGAAATTATGATAATACATTGCAGTTGAAGTATAATCTGGCTGATTCTGCATTATATGTATTCCAGACAACGCTTACCACGGATTTCTACAATCAGCCTTATACATCGAATGAGATGTGGTTTTCTGAATCTGGAAAGCCTGCGTATCCTGTTTACAGAACCAGCAAGGGTAGGGATTTTACTCCTGCTCTCGATTTGTATTTCTATCATCAGTTGGGCAAGCATCAGTCTTTGTCGGCAGATGTTTTGGGCACTTATATCCACACCAAAGGAGCCTATTATGAAGGTGAGGGCGAACCCTATCAATATCAGGTAGATGGAAAGACCTATTCGCTCATAGCCGAGGCTATCTATGAAAACCGGTTGAAACCCTTTACTTTTTCTGCAGGAACCAACTTGAACTGGAAATATATAGATAATCAGTATTTGGGTGATGTGGTTAGCGAGAATGGTATCCGTTCATTGGGTATTTATGGCTTTGCACAAATCAAGGGAAGTTTGGGACAATTCAAGGAAGGAACATCCCGTTTAACTTATGTGGCTGGTTTCGGGTTGAGTAATCAGTCTTATCGACAGGGAGATGAGGAATTTAGTTTTTGGCTTTGTCGTCCGAAACTCACATTGGCTTATTCCCTTTCTTCTTCGTTTCAGATCCGCTTGGGAAGTGAATTATCACAGCATATTTCGCAGATAGCTATGATTTCGGATACCCGTATTCGAAAGAACAGTATGGAATGGACTGTGGGTAATCCTTCGCTTAAGCCTAACAGTATATATGAGAACTGGGTGGTATTCTCTTTCAGTAAACCAAGGATAAATACTGATTTTACCTTGAATTATCGCATCAATCGTCATTGTAATTTGGCGAAATACACCCGCACGGAAAATGATCAGTTTCTTTATTCCCAGACGAATCAGCCCCATTGTAATATGTTGTATCTTACGAATGATACCCGGTTTGACATTATCCCCAACCACCTTATATTATCTGTGAACGCAGGTATTTACCGTTTTTTCAATAAGGGCGATGAGTACAGTCATTGTTATACCGCTTATAATTATGGTGGAACATTACAGGGGTATTGGGGAAAATGGACAGTGATGCTGTATGCTGATAACGGTTGGAACTTTATGGAGGGAGAGAACATCGGGCATAATCCTCCTTCATTGGCAGCCTCAGCCAGTTATCATATAGGTGATTTCGATTTTACGCTCTATATGCATAATCCGTTTATGGCTCATCCGAAATCCTATTCAGCAGAAATCGTCAACGCATTACTCCGTAAGCAGGTTCGTGGCTATGACAATTCGGAAGGTAATTTGCTCCGTATCGGTGTTGCCTGGAATATCAATCGGGGAAAGGAATACCGTAAGATACAGCGGAATATCAACAATGAGGAGCGAGAAACGGGTATCTTGAAATAGTTGGCTTTGCTTTCTATATGGGTTGCATTGGCAACAGCCGGATTTATTTCTTCCCTTTATTGATGATATAAATTCCGGCAGTAGCCAAAGCGCCTGCTATCAGATACTTCCAGTAGAAGGTTTCACCAAGACAGAGGCAGGAGGTGATGGCTCCTACTACGGGGATGAGCGAATTGTATATTGCTACCTTTCCTACGGGATTGCAGCTCAATAGTTTATTGTAGAGAGCGAAACTGATGCTTGAGATGGCAATGAGCAGCAGAAGGATGGTGATGCCCCAGAGGCTGATGACTGGCAGATAGCCACCCATTAACAATGCAGGAATCACCAGCAAGGCTCCACCGATACTCAGCGAATAACCGGTTCCTACGAAAACATCCACTCTCTTGCTCAATCCTCGGGTCAGCAGGGAAGCACTGGCTCCACACAGGGCGTTGAGGATAATCATACCATCGCCCAGGAAAGTGAAACTACCGCTTTCCTTTCCGCCAAGGTTCAAGGCTAGGATGCCTAGGAATCCGATGATGCAGCCCAATGCCTTTCGCCACGTCATCCTGTCGCTCTTGAAGAAGATACAGGCAAGGATAACCACCGTGAAGACGCTCATCGAATTGAGTATCGCCGAACGTGCTCCTGCATTATGCGAGAGTCCGAAATAGAAGAAGGCATAATGAAGGGTGGTGTTGAGGAGTGCATAGAGAAGAAGGAACCAGACATTCTCTTGAACAGCTTTCTTCTTGAATCCGAATTTACGATGCGAGCTTCTTGCGATGGCAAGGATGATGATGCCGGAAATGAAGAAGCGGATGCCTGCAAAAAGCATTTTGCTTCCAGTCATGTCTGCTGTAATCTGATATTCCTTCATTCCCATTTTTATCAATGGGTAAGCCCATCCCCACGAGATAGCAGCCGTAAGGGCGAACAGGCTTACCCATACCGGTTGCTGAAATATACTGAGTGTATTTGTTTCTTTCTTTTCCATTATAATTTAATTGGTATTCCCTTGCTTCTGTGTTTGCTAAATGGCAATCTACAAGTCCCCCAGATGTCTTTCTATCGGAATTCCTCGGTTCTTGTCCTTGTCATCCTTGTTGATGTCTATCCAGTTGCGCAGGGTATCCATGGCGATGCGGGTGGCATGGCGAAGCTGATCGCCATCCTTCAGTCTGCCCACGATGATGCTGGAGAAGATGTCGCCGGTGCCCGGGAACTGAACGGGGATTTCTTCGTAGGGCAGGAGGAAATACTCTTCTGTAAGATGATTGAAACCTACCACGGCATGCTGACCCTCTACGATGCACGAGGTGATGAGCACGGAGTGGGAACCGATGGCTCTCAGTTTATCTATCAGTTCATAGGCTTCCTTCTCCGAGATTCCCTCTTCCTTGTATTCCGAATCCGTCAGCAGACAAGCCTCGGTATAGTTGGGAAAACAGAGATGCGATACGCTCAGCATCTCCTTCATGCATCTCACGGTACTCTCACTGGCTCCACCATAGAGCTTGCCGTAATCGCCCATCACGGGATCCACATAGATGTCGGTGCCCAGTGCTGCCTGTTCTCTGCAATAACGTGCCACCAGCTTAGCCTGACGCTCCGAAGCCATGAAACCCGTGGTGATGGCATCAAAATGAATGCCCAGTTCGTTCCACTTCTGCAAGGCTTCCTCGATATACGAAGTGCATTCCAGAATGGCATACTTGCCGTATGGGAAGGTGTTACTGATGAGCATGGTGGGCAGATTGAACACATCGAGTCCCATATAAGAGAGGATAGGCATCTGGACAGCGGCAGATACTTTTCCGTAGCCACACATGTCGCTGATAATAAGGATATTACTTTTCGCTTTCATTCTTTCTTTTTTCTACTTGCTTTTCTTTCTTATCCTGATTATCTCTTAATAGCTGGCTGTACACTTGATGCCCAGAGCCTCTACACGCTCCTTGATGGCATCGAGAACTTCCTTTGGTGCCTTTTCCAGCAACTTGTCTGGTGTTTCGCGGGCGATGGTATAAACCATTACCTGCTGAGGCTGGATGTCTTTCACAGCCTCCAGCCAAGGAGCTACGAAATGCTCGCTGGTATTGTCCAAACCGTCACCTCTCAGGAACATGGTCTGGATGATGACGTGCCCCTTAAACATCTTCAGATATTTGATTACATCCTTCACGTCGTAGTTAGGCTGCTGAGGGCGGTCCAGCTTCTTGATGTAATCCATATCCACGGTATCCAGTTTCAGGATGTTGTTATCCACGAGCATCAGCGCCTCTCTCACTTCCTCCTTATATATATAGGTGGCGTTGCTGAGCACGGATACCTGTACTCCTGGGAAGTACTTCTTGCAGAGTTCCATCGTATCTTCCACGATTCCCTTGAAGTTTGGGTGCCCCGTAGGTTCACCGTTTCCTGCGAAGGTGATGTCGTCCAAAGGCTGGTTGTTGTCGTGGCGCTCTTTCAGAACCTTCTCCAATCCTTCTCTTACCTCCTCGCGGGTAGGGCGCTTTTTCTTAGGACGGAAGTCGGCGTTGAATCCGCATTCGCAATAAACGCAGTCGAATGAACAGACCTTGCCATCAGATGGCATGAGGTTGATGCCCAATGAAACTCCCAGACGGCGGGAGTTTACCGGACCGAATATCGGTGATGGATAAATAATCGTTGACATAATCTTATTTTATTAACTTATTCGTTATTTGGTGGGCAAAAGTACTAAAAAATGTTGGAATGAACAAATAAATCAACTGAAATTCGATTTATCCTTACCATTTGTCTTCTATCTCCGATAGATTGTGTACTTTTGCATTCCAATCCGGGGAGATTCTTGGTGATTTCGATTCGGATTTAAAGAAAAAAACAAAAAAGTTGATGTTTTGCTTAGTTTTTCGCTTGGCTCAACTGTATAGATAGTATATGAACAGAAAAAAGGACATAGAACAGTTATTTCGTCAGCATTACGCGAAGATGTACAATCTGGCCAGATGCATTCTTTCGGATGATGACGAGAGCAAGGATGTGGTGAGCGAAGTATTCGCCCAGATTCTTGCCGATGATGTGGTTCTGGTGCCTGGGAGTGAGGAAGGTTACTTGATGCGGAGCGTCCGCAACCGCTGTCTCAACCTGATAGTTCATAAGAGCGTGAAGGAAAGGGTGGCGAAGCTGCTGCTGGATGGTGCCGACGTGATTCTCTCGGAAGAGACCGACGAGCGACTCGACCGGCTGATGCTTCTCATCGAAGACCTGGAACCGCCTATCCGGCAACTCATTTTCCGTCTGCGCTATCTTCAGGAGAAATCTTATCAAGAGGTGGCTGATGAAGTGGGAGTGAGCAAGGTGACGGTGTTCAACCATCTCTCGAAGGCGATGGACTGGATTAAGAAACAATTTAAATGAGCAAGACAATGACAAACATGAGTAAAGAAGAAAAGCGGATGATGCTCTTTGACATGCAGGAGCATCCCGGTAAATATACCGACGAGCAGGTGGAGCGCCTGCTTGCCGATGAGGAAGTGAAGGAGTTTTTCCATGAACTGGTGATGGCGAGAATGGCTGGCAAGAAAGCCAATCCGAAGGACGTGGATGTGGATGGGGCTTGGAAGGAGTTTGTTCAGGCACATCATGAGGATAAGTTGGCGATGGATGCCGGCAGAGCCAAGGACGCTTATCGCAACCGGATGAAGATTGCTGCATCCATCGTTGGCATCATCTTCCTTTCGGGGGTAGCCTTGGCTGCGATTCACAATGGCTGGTTGGGATTCCCGGTTTCTGATCAGACAGCGGATAACAAGGCTGCGACAGAACAGCTGGCAACAACCCAGGCGCTGACGAACGACAGTCTTCGTGCTGCAACAGCAGAGAACAAGGATTCTCTTGATATGAAGCCGTTGGTGTTTGATGATGCTGAATTGGGAACCATTCTGGCTCAACTATCCGGATTCTATCATGTCAAGGTGGAGTATGTGGATGCCGGTGCCCAGCACATCCGTCTCTTCTTCAACTGGAACAAGACGAAGACATTAGAGCAGAACCTGGAGATTTTGAATGCTTTCGACCGCATACAGATAGAGTATATTGACGGTACATTGTTGGTGAAATAAGATAGGAGGATATGTTTATGAGAGATTTTTGGAAACCAATGCCCGTTAGCGGCAAGCTTATCAGAGAGCTTCTTCTTCTCTTCCTGTTGCTTTTGGTTCAGCAGTCTTATGCCCAGCGCATCACCCGACAATATAATAATGTGTCGTTCTCTGCGGCGTTGAAGGATTTGAACGCCCGCCAGCATAAGTACACCATCAACTTCGTGTATGATGAACTGGAGGATTTCAGGGTGACCAAGAGCATCAGAAACTAGAGTGTTCCCGATGCCATCATGCAGCTGATAGGATTCTATCCCATCAGGATGACGCAGGTGGAGGATAATATCATGGTGGAGTGTACGCAGAAGACTCCCACCAAGATGATAGGTCGCATCATAGATAATAAGAATCGCCCTGTCGATTTTGCCAATGTAGCCCTGCTGAATGTTCGTGATTCTTCATTGATTAATGGCGGCGTGACGAATGAGAACGGCCAGTTCGTGATTCCCTGCGAAGCCACAAAGGCGATAGTTAGAGTAAGTTGCGTGGGCTATATTACGACAAGCAATACATATAATATAGGTAAGATAGGGACAATAACTCTGAAAGAGGCAACAATGAACCTGCAGAAGGTGGTTGTAAAAGGACATCGTAAAACCTTTGAGATGACGAATGAAGGACTTGTTACTCAGGTGAAAGGAACACCTTTGAGCGAAGCTGGTACTGCCAACGATGTTATGGCGCAAGTGCCGAGTGTTTATGGCAGTGATGGAAAATATCGTGTTTATGGCAAGGGTGAAGCATTGGTATATGTGAATGGAAGGAAGTTGACGGATGAGGGGGAACTGGATAGAATAAGTTCCAAAGACATCGCCTCCGTAACTCTCAACAACAATCCTGGAGCAAAATATGATGCTACGGTAAAGGCTGTCATTGTGATCAGAACGAATAAGAAACAAGGTGATGGATTGAGCGGTGGGTTTACTTCTATGGCTCGGCAGGGACATTCTACATCTTTGTCTGAGGGCGGTAATTTAAACTGGCGTAGAGGAGGATTGGATATATTCGGAAGTCTTTATTATGATTTGACGCAAAGGTATCAGCATCAGATAGATAAAAAGACTGTCATTAAAGATGGAGAAATGTGGCAAATGCATAGCGACATCGGGATATTCCCCAAAAGCAAAGCCCAAATTGCCACAAAGATAGGTTTCAATTATGTCTTCAATGAGAAACATTCCATAGGTGCTACTTATAATGTAAACTTTTTACCAAATAGTACTGCTTCATGGCCTACATATCAATGTGTAATGAAGAATGGGACAGAGTTGGAATCCATATCCTATGATATGAAATGGAATCGCAAGACGCCTCCTGCTCATTATGTGAATGCTTATTATCGGGGAGAATTCGGAAAATGGAATGTCGTTTTTGATAATGACTTGGTTGTTAGCCAGAACAAGGCTGTGCAGAATATTAAGGAGCAGAGTAGTGCTTCTGGTGAAAGTAATGTTAACAGCACAAACAAGGCGGACAATGTAATGGCTGCTTCTAAATTGGCGCTGTCTTATCCTGTTGGGAAAGGAAAGCTAGAGGGTGGTGGTGAGTTTATCTATACAGACCGCAAGGAAACTTACAACAATGTGGAACAGATAATTGCTTCTACAGATGACCATATCAGGGAAAATAAGTTGGCTGGATTTTTGACCTATTATCTTCCATTGGGAAAAATTGATTTAGAAGCAGGTCTGAGGTATGAACATACCGTTTCTGATTATTATGAGAAAGGAATCTGGATTGATGGACAAAGTCGTCGGTATGATAAATTGTTTCCGAATGCAAGTTTATCATTTCCGATAGGCAAAGCCAATTTCTCGTTGGATTATACGATGAAGACTCGTCGTCCGTCTTATCAGGAATTGAGCAGCAATATGCAATATGATGACGTCTTCACTTATGAAAAGGGAAATCCTCTTCTGAAGCCTGAAATTATCCATGACATAACCTTCGCAGGATTATACAAATGGGTATATTTAAATTTCAGTTTTCAACATATCAATGACTTCATAGTGAATACGATAGATTTGCAGCCGGGTGAAGGTAAACCGCTCAACATTCTAACGAATGTCAATCGTTCCCACATGAATACATATACGGCAGTTCTATCATTGTCGCCAAGTATAGGGATTTGGTCTCCTCGCTTGTCTTTGGTATTGATGGGACAGAATTTTGAAATGGTTCATTATGGGCAAATGCTTAAGTTGAACAATCCGTTGTTGATGACCAATTGGTTTAATTCTTTCTCTATTTCAAAAGGTTATATACTGACGGCTGATATGATAGGGCATACTTCTGGTGATAATACGATAGCAACCCTGAAGCCGAGTTTTCAGTTGAATTTGGGAATAACAAAGAAGTTTAAACAATGGACTTTTCAATTTCAGGCAACGGATGTCTTTCGTACAGCCCGTAACTCTATGTTTACCTATGGTACAAGTATGTTGCTCGATAAATGGAACTATAGCGATTCGCAAGCTGTTAAGCTAACTATAAGCTATCGTTTCAACTCTGTTAATAGCAAGTACAAAGGCACAGGAGCCGGTAATGCAGAAAAGAGCCGCTTGTAGTTCTTGTTAGGAAGAAACTCTCTTAAAACAATGAATATATGACAATCGGTCAAGCGAAGGCAAAACCATATTGGCTTGCTCTTTACTTGACCGATGTTTTTTACTTCTCTTCTGTTAGATACTCCTTTATTTGTTGTGCTCTAAGCGGTTTTTATCTCTACTTCGTTCTCTCATATACTAAGATTTTATCACGTTCTACTGATTCCTGTGCAAAAGGGAGTAAGGTTCCTTCTGATACCAAATCAACTTTTCTACCTAAGAGTTCTTCCAAATCACTCCACATGCCGAAGAATTTTAAATCAATTTTATTCGAAAGAGCAAGCTTTTATCTAGTTTTTTATTACCTTTGCATCGGTTTTTCCAAAAAAAATAGAAGATTTCTTCATTTTAGGGGTAATTGATTTCAGGAAAGCTTGTATATAAGAGTAGAAACAAGAAGAAAATGACGTGATGACAGAAGAAAATGAACAGCGGATGGAACGGCTGTTCCACGACCATTACGAGCAGATGTATCGCTTCGCCTTTGCCTTGCTCCATGATAATGAGGAGGCGAGGGATGTGGTGAGCGATGTGTTCTCCAGATTGTGGGATAAACAGCTGGTTCCAGACCGGGCTTACCTGATGCGGAGCGTGAAAAATGCCTGCATCAATCTTATAGCCAGAAAGAAAAGAGATGAACGACTGAAACGGCTTCTTCCTCTCTCGGAAGAGAAATTGACGGAGGAAGAACCTTCTCGTCTGGAAGAGCGATGGCAGGCTGCGGTGGATTGCATTGACCATGACCTGACCGACCAGACTTCTTCCGTCATCCGATTGTGCTATCGGGAAGGAATGTCGTATAAGGATACGGCGGAGGAGCTGGGCATCAGCGTCTCGGCAGTGAACAAGCATATAGTGAAAGGTTTGCGAACGCTCAGAGAAAAGTTGAAAGGAAAATAGCATAACCATGATTCTATTGTCTGAAGACGTCCTTACAATGGAACCCTAAAATGAAGAAAGGAAAAGAAAATGAAACATGAATTATCTGACATAAATCCTCAGAAAATGGATTCTCAGAAATGGGATATGCTTCTCAATCTCCTGGAGCATCCCGAAAAGTATTCCGAAACCCAAAAGGATGAACTTCTGGGCGATAAGGAAGTGAACGAACTCTATCAACAGCTGATAGAGACCCGACAGTCTCTGGATTTCGCCATGTCGAAGGAAAAGATGAAGATGCCTTCGATTGATGCAGAATGGGAGAAGCTGAAAGAAGAAAAGCAGCAGAAAGAAGAGATGAGTCAGAATGCAGAAACCCAGCAAACTGCCAAGCTGTTTTCTCTCTGGAGTCCGATGAGAAAGGTGGCTGCCGTTGCAGCCGTCCTTGTTGTCTCCGGCATCACCTTTGCAGCCATTCATCTGGTAACCCGTTCTCATCAGCCATCAGATAACAGCAATACTGAACTCGTGGCATCCCAAAAGGATTCTATCCAGCAGGTTTCTGCTCCTCAGAAATCCAACATAGAAGAAAAGACAGATTCTGCAAGTCTTGCCCAGCTCCCATTGGTTTACGAAAACGCTGAGCTTCAGAATATCCTTACTCCTATTGTCGGGCATTTCCATCTCCAGGTAACTTATCAGAACGAGTCGGCTCGCCATATCCGTCTCTTCCTGCAACTGGAGAAGAACATGAGTCTGGATGATATCATCGAACTGTTGAATCATTTCGAGAAAGTGAATATTCGTCATGAAGGTCAAACTTTAATCGTGGAATAAGATGAAAAGATTAAGATATATCATGCTGCTGGCAGGTTTGATGAGCCTTTCTCTTCAGACCATCTATGCCCAACGCATCACCCGCAGCTTCCGCAACACTTCTATGTCAGAAGCACTCACCATCCTTGCCAAGAGCACCAAGGATTATCGTATCAACTTTATGTATGATGAACTGGAAGATTTCACGGTTACCACAAGTATCGTGAAGCGAACCGCTCCGGATGCCATCCGCCAGATTATGGGCTTCTATCCGATGAAGATGACGATAGATGGCGAAAACATTTTTGTGGAGTGTACGCAGAAGACTCCCACCAAGATGATAGGTCGCATTGTAGATGCGCATCATCGCCCTGTAGATTTCGCCAATGTAGCCCTGCTGAATGTTCGTGATTCTTCATTGATAAATGGCGGTGTGACGAATGAGAACGGCCAGTTCGTGATTCCCTGCGGAGCCAGAAAGGCGATAGTAAGAGTTAGTTGCGTGGGCTATATTACGACAAGCAATACATATAATACAGGTAAGATTGGTTCAATTACTCTGAAGGAGGCAACGATGAACCTGCAGAAGGTGATAGTAAAGGCGGTTCGCCCTCGTACCAAGTTGACCCATGGTGGATTCCAGACCCAGGTTCAGGGTACATTGTTGAGCGATGTAGGTATGGTTTCCGACTTATTGAAACAGATTCCTCGTGTAAGAGTGAACGCCGATGGAGGTTGTAGCGTATTCGGAAAAGGTACTCCTGAGATTTATATCAATGGCAGAAAAGTTACCGATACCAAGGAATTGCAGCATCTCTCTTCTAAGGAAGTGAAAAGTGTGGATGTCATTACCAATCCTGGTGCACAATATAGTGCCGAGGTGGGGTCTGTTATTCGCATACATACCATCAAAAAACAGGGAACGGGTTTGAGTGGCAGTCTCTATTCCAAGTATTCCTTTGTCGAAAAGAATAATTGGATAGAGAATTTAAATCTCAATTATCGCATGGGTGGCTTGGATATCTTCTCGCTCTTGGCATGGAATGATACCTATCGTCATCTTTCTCAAACTACGGAGACCACGATTATGGGTAATCAGCATCAGGTAAACTTGGCGATGCCCTATTCAGGAACGTTGCGTTCCCATAATCCATACGGAAAATGGGGAATGAACTACCAGATAGATGATAACAATTCATTTGGTGTCTTCTATAGTGTCTATAATAATACCTATGAATATTTTAATCTGCAGTCAGACTATGAGGTGAAGGAAGATGGGAAGCATGCAGGCAAAGTGAAGTATGATGACGATGAAAGTAGTACGATTCAAGGTCCTGTTCATGAGGCGGATGCCTACTATGAGGGAAAACTGGGCAAGATGAGTGTGAATCTGAACGCTACCGCTCTTTGGTCTTCTGATAAGACTTATCAAGATGCCGTAGAAATGAGTGAGGAACTTGGCTCACGTGATGTGAACAGTATAACAAGAAACAAACGCCGCATGTTGGCTGGTAAGTTGGAATTGGGTTATCCTCTTTCTGAAAAAGTAAATCTCAATGTTGGAACAGAATATACCAATAGTCATGTTCATAATTTCTATCAGAACGAACAGGAGTATATCGCCACTTCTGACAGTAGGATAGAAGAGCAAAACTTTGCTGCATTTGCCAATATCGATCTGGCTATAGGCAATCATATTGGCTTACAGGCTGGAGCAAGATATGAGCATGTAAGTCATGACTGCTCTGAACGGGAGATGAGTAGGACATACGATAATGTGTTCCCTACATTCTCTCTTGGTTATCAGAAGGGGAAACTTCAGATGGAGTGGAGTGCATCGATGAAAACTCAGCGTCCTTCTTATGATGTCCTTTCCGGTTTTACCAGATATGACAACCGTTATATTTACGAGGGTGGCAATCCTTCCTTGCTTCCTACCAATATATATAATTTAGGATGGGATGTTCAGTATGGTTGGTTAGGATTTTCTGCCAATTATGGTTATAACAAACATGCTATCACCACTCTTGAAATGCTATATGATACAACCTCAGATATTCTGCTTAGTAAGCCCTATAATATAGATTATTTACAAGTGATGGACTTATCTTTAGTGGCAACTCCTGTGTTTGGTTTCTGGCATCCGATGTGGGAGTTGGATTTTGAACAACAGTTTGTGAATGGTGAGAAGTATGGTTATCATGGTAATCTCCGCAAGCCTCAATTCTCTGTTCGGTTGAACAACTGGTTTTCCTTGAATCACGATTGGTCGGCTAATGTAGATTATTTCATATCTTCATCTCATAGTTCTGGCTTCTCAGAAGTGGGTAGTGTCAGTGCTTTGAATCTTTCTGTCAAGAAGATGTTCCTAAAGAAAAGTCTTAGCATTCAGTTGGAGGCAAACGATCTCTTCCATGGTCTGAACGATAATCAGAAGTCATTTGCCACATGTATGTCTATGTTCAAGAAGTGCAAGATGAATTCTCGTTCTTTTGCTCTGACGGTAACTTATAACTTCAATGCCACCAAGAGCAAGTATAAGGGTACGGGTGCTGGTAATGCAGAAAAGAGCAGATTATAGTTTCAATTTAACAGGATTTTTTCCTCTGTTTCTTTGCCATCTCCATCTTTTTCCTTAATTTTGCAGCGGAAACTCTATAATAGATATTTGTAATGGCAATAAGAATGAAGATGAAACAGAAAAAGATAGGCATCGCTTCGGCTCTGGGCCTGGTGGTGCTCGTGATGCTGGGACTGTATGGTGCCAGCAACTATATGCTCAATTATTCGCTCAACTATCCGAAGGAGGAGAGAATGACGGCTGAGCATTGGAAGAACAGAATGAAAAACGAGTGCCCCTGGATGATTGGCTGGATGGACTCTGTGTATCAGCACCATTGCGTGAAGGATACCTTTGTCACGATGCCGTCGGGCTACAAGGCACATGCCATCTATCTCTATGCACCGAAAACTACGGAAAAGACAGCCGTGGTGGTGCATGGCTATCAGGTGCGCTCCGAGGGAATGCTGCACATCGCCTATCTCTATAATCACGATATGGGGTATAATGTGCTCCTGCCAGATCTGTATGGACATGGAGAGAGCGAGGGCGATCATATCCAGATGGGATGGAAGGATAGATGGGATGTGATCAGATGGTCGGAAATCGCCAATGAGATTTTTAAAGTGAAGAGTGAAGAACAAAGAGTGAAAAATGAAGAACGAAGAGTGATGAATACCCGTCAGGTGATTCATGGTATTTCGATGGGTGCGGCAACCACGATGGCAGTATCGGGAGAGAAGACTCCCGATTACGTGAAGTGCTTTGTGGAGGATTGCGGCTATACCAGCGTGTGGGATGAGTTTTCCGCTCAGCTCAAAGACCAGTTTGGCTTGCCTGCCTTCCCGCTGATGAATACCACTTCTGCCCTTTGCCAGTATCGCTACGGCTGGTCGTTTGCCGAGGCGCAGCAGATAGAGCAGGTTCGCAAGAGCACCAAACCGATGCTCTTTATCCATGGCGATAAGGATGCCTTCGTGCCCTACGCCATGCTGCATCCCCTTTACGAGGCAAAGACGAAGGGCAGAAAAGCTATCTTCATCGCCAAAGGCTCCGTTCATGCTATGGCATATCGCGACCATCACGAGGAATACACCCGCATCGTGAAAGACTTTGTATCGAAAGAGGAATAGGCTATTCTCCGATATGTTGTCCCACCACATATCCCGTGGTCCAGGCTGCCTGCAGATTGAAGCCGCCGGTGATGGCATCAATGTCGAGCACTTCGCCGGCAAAGAAGAGGTGAGGGCATACCTTGCTCTTCAGGGTATGCAGGTCGATGTTGCTGAGGCTGATACCGCCACAGGTAACAAACTCCTCCTTGAAGGCTCCCTTGCCGTTTACCTGATAGAGGTCGTTGGTGAGGGTTTCTATCAGCAGGTTGCAACCCTTCTTTCCCATTTCGCTCCATTTCTTTTCGGGTGCATATCCCATTTTCTGAATCAGGAAGAGCCAGAGGCGGGATGGCAGATTGTAAGGGCGGATGCTTGCCAGCTGCTTCTGCGGGTTGGCGATGATGATGCCCTGGATGTTCTCTTCCACCAGCGAGCGGTTGCTCTCGTGTACCCAGTTCACGGAAATTTTGATCTGATAGTTGTTCTCGTGCAGATGGCGGGCTGCATGGGATGAGAGTTTCAGCACGGCAGGACCGCTCATGCCCCAATGGGTGATGAGGAGCGGACCCTCAGCCTTCAGCTTGGTGCCCGGAATGCTGGTATATACAGGATCTACCACCGTGCCCATCAGATTTTTGAAAGCCTTGTCGGCAATGTTGAAGGTGAAGAGCGATGGGATAGGCTGCTCTATCGCATGTCCTAAATCAGAGAGATGCTTGAAGTTCTCTATCTTCGGATGACCGCCCGTGGTGATGGCTACCCGGTGGAAGGCAATCTGCCTGATTTCGGAAACGGGATGAGAGACAGAAGATGCACCCGATAGATTTCCCTTTTCTTTTGAAACCTTGAAGTCCAGGAGCAGGCGCTCATCCTCCAGTTCGGTGATGGCGGTGAGCTGGTGGTTGCATTGTATCTTCACCCCCAGTCGCTTGGCGGTATTCACCAGACAGTCGATGATGCTGTGCGAATCCTGCGATTGCGGAAACACGCATTGGTCATCCTGCGTAACCAGTGGCACGCCGTTCTCCTCAAACCAGTTGAAGGCATGCTGGTAGTCGAATCTCTTGAAGAGTCGCTTCATCAGTTTATGTCCGCGGGGGTACGCCTGTTTCAGGTCGGAAATCTCCTCAAAGGAATTGGTAAGATTGCATCTTCCTCCTCCCGTGATTTCCACCTTGGCGAGAACCTTCGAATTCTTCTCGAAAATCGTGATGTCGGCGTGAGGGAAGTTGCGCTTGGCCTCTATCGCCGCAAAGAATCCTGCGGCACCCCCACCAATAATTGCAATATGTAGTGATTGTGGCATATCGTATTTTTGGTTGATTAGGGTGCAAAGGTACTGCTTTTCTTTGATAAAAGAAAAAAAGTTCTCCTTTTTCTTTTGCAGATACGATAGATTTTTGTAACTTTGCGCAAAAATCATAGTATATCAAGTATCAAATAGATTTATGGCAAAAAGAGAATATGTTGAGGCCAACAAGCGTTGGCTGGAGGAAAAGGCAAAGGAGGAGGGCGTTATGGCGCTGCCTCGTGGTATATATTATAAGGTGTTGAAGCAGGGAGACCCGAAGGGAGCACAGCCTAGCCGACGCAGCATCGTGACGGCTCATTATACCGGTTGGACCATCAATGGCAAGAAGTTTGATTCCAGCCGTGGCGGCACGCCATTCGCCATGCGGTTGAGCGACTTGATTGATGGCTGGATTGTTGCCATGCAGCAGATGCACGTGGGCGACCAGTGGGAACTTTACATCCCAGCCGAAATGGGCTACGGCAAGTTCTCGCAGCCGGGCATCCCAGGTGGTTCTACCCTGATATTCGAAGTAGAACTGCTGGGTGTGGGATAACCCGGATACTTGAAATTATAATGATCATTAAGACAAGAGAGTCTTGTCCGGCTATAGTCGGTTCAATTCATCTTCCGCACTGTTCATGCCGTTGTATCTTCCCTTGCGCTTGTTGAATTTCCAGGTTACGGTCAACTTGTAGCTCCATAGCTTGTAATCCTCAGTCTGGGAGAAGTCAACGGCATGCTCGTGGGTTCGCTCCTTGAAGAGCTGCTGATGGAAGAGGTCGTTGGCACTGAAGGCAACCTGTAATCTGCCGTCCATCCACGATTTGTTGGCACCAAGACTCCAGTTCTGAGTGGGGCTGAACTTCGTTTTGCCTACTTGTCCTCCGTTGTCAAAACTGTAGGAGAGTGACAGCTGATAGTCGTTTGGTAGCGTGAAGTAATTGTCAAACGATGCATTCCAAGTTGCTCCGTTGTAACTGATTAGCTCTCCATGATCATTTACGGAGAAGCGCTGGTAAGTGATGCTTGCATTGACATTCGGACGCCAGCAGCCGAAGACGTGACCCCAGTTGAGATAGGCCATGTATTTCTGCATCTTGTTGAAGTTCATGAATGTACTCACGTATCTCACGGGCTTGTCCTCCGGCACTTCATGAATGTACATGATGGAGTGGTCGGTACGGGTGTATCTCAGCATTCCCATGAAATCTTTCCACTGCACGGAGTAGGTCAGACGATAGGTGTTGACAGGCTGCAGCTTCGGATTGCTGATCTGATACTGAAAGCGCGAGATATAGTAGATGTTCCCACTGAGCTGACTGAAAGAAGGTCGGGCGGTGGTAGTTCGGAAGCTGAGCGAGTGATGCCACGATGGTTCGTTGAGAGAGATACCGAACGATGGAAACCATTGGTCGTAATGACGCTCCATATTGTCGGGAGATTCCTCCGACAGATTGGTGTATCGGGATGTGAGATGCTCGTATCGGATGCCTACCCACCAGGTCCATTTGCCAACTCCACCCTGATATTGCAGGTAAGCAGCCGTCTTGGTATCGTGGTTTTTGTATTCCGTAGTTCCAAGCATATCGGCAGAACTTTCGGTTTTACCCTTGCCTTCCATCAGGCTCCATTCGCCACCATAGTTGATGGAATGTTTGTCAGAGATGAGTTGCTTGACTTCGATTCTTCCACTATAGATATCGTAGTTGGAATTGGAACGGTTGAGGGTTTCCTGCATCTCGCTACCTTCTTTCTCCGTGATAGGCTGGCTGTCAGAATCCTTGTTCCTGGCATAGTCCAGATAAATCTGTGATGAGAGATGCTTCGACCATTTAGCCAGATGGAAGAGATTGAAGTGGTGGCTGCGCTGGTGTCCCCATTGCTGGCTCCCCGCATTAAAGTACTTCATTTCGCCATCCGCATCAGAAAGCTTCATCTCTCTATTTGTATCTTCTCCTGCTGGGTTAGGATAGCGATAGTACTGCTGCTGTTTCTCGCTTCTGCCGCCATTCAGCCAAAGCCCTTCCCATTGTATTCCCACTTCGTGCTGCTTGCTGATTAACCAGTCGAAATTGAGTTCTGTAGCGTTATAATTTGCTTTGTTCTTGCCATGGCGGTCGGTTCCGAAGAGATATTCGCCATCTTTGGCTCTTACGAGCGCTTCCTGTGGCTGATGCACATTGTATCGGTTGTCTGTGTAGCCGTAAAATCCTGTGAGCGAAATCTTCTTCGTTACCCAACCCAGGGTCAATTCCTCGTGGTTGGTGTTCACCTCGCTCAATTTATCATACACCTGCATCTTGCCGAATATACCCTCGTCTGTTCTTCTCGTCAGGATTCTCAGTACGGCTCCCGTCGTTGCATCATATTTTGCACCAGGAGTGGTAATGAGTTCTATTTCATCTATCAGCTTCACATCGAGATGAGAGAGTTCGGCAGAGGTAGCCTTCTTGTCGTTGAGATAGATGGTGGGTGCTCCCAGTCCGTTTACTTCCAGAGTTCCATCGGAGGTTTGTTTCATGCCGGGTATGTGCTTCAATACATCTTCCAGCGTCGGCTCCTTTGCCAAAGGAGTATTACGGACACGGGTAACCAGGGCATCGTTTCTCATCTTGTACATCGGGCGATGACCTGTTACGGTTACGGCTTGAATCTCGGCCTCCTTATCAGCTTTGATTGAATCTTTTTCCGTCTGTACTGAGTCTGCGGAAACTCCGGATGTCGGGAATTTCCCGTTTTGTGCTGTTGCACAGGTGGCGGTGGCTAGCATCGCACATATAACTGTTTCTTTCTTCATTTTCTTCCTTGCTTTTTGTTTTCGTCTGCAAAGGAACAGCTTTTCGGGCTCAAAATCGCAAATAATCATTACTGAAACATTACGCTGGCAAAATAATCTTGCTTCACCTTATTATATATAGTGAAATCTTCGTACCTTTGCACTGAAAAAAGAAAAAAAATATGAATAGAAGAATCAAACAAGTCTGGCTGCTCGCCATCCTTTCCTCTTTCCTGCTGATAGGCTTGCAGACCTATTGGCTCTATAATAGCGTGACCTATTCGATGGGAGAGATGGGGAAGAAAAATGCCGAAAAGGCGGAACAGGCAATAGTCACTTATCAGACAAATATCGGAGCGGCGGTAAAAGAAAAATCACATATCGGTTATGTCGTTACGGCATATTTTTCAGACTACAAGAGTCCCTGTACTACGGTTTGCTCTCCGCTGGATACGGATACAATCATTGGTGGAGTGGTGTATAGCAAGCCGGGATTCGGCAACGTGATGGAGAAGAGAGATACTTTCGATTTGCGTGAGACGGATTCCAACAATTCTTTTGATTGCCTGAATACTTACATCACTTACCAGCTTACCCGTTTTGATAAGGCGCATTTTGACCGTTTCATCAGTAGGAAACTGGGCAATGATTTCATCGGGGCAGAGATGAAGACGGGAAAGCATCGTCTGTGGCAGACAAGAATCGTAGAGCCTCCTACCTTGTTTCATCACGAAATGCTGGTAGAAGTGCCTTTCAATCCTATCCAGTATCAGTCGATGCAAATGAGGATGCAGGTGCCGATGCTGCCCATCCTGAAGGGAATGATGTGGCAGATGATAGGAAGTCTGCTGGTTACCATCATGCTTCTCCTGAGCATAGCTTATCTCATCAAGGTGATGCTCCTGCAGAAGAAGGTGGATAAGATGCGAAGCGACTTTGTGCATACGATGATTCACGAGCTGAAACGCCCCGTGCAGACGCTGAAGATGTGTGTATCTGTATTCTCTGCTCAAAAGACAGATGAGAAGGATGAGAATGCTCTCATCATGGAGACGGTTAGAGAGGAAAGCGATAACCTGACCGCCTATCTCGCCAAACTCCGGGAAGTAATCAGGGCAGAGGAACATATCCCGCTCCAGATAACGTCTTTCGATATCCATGCCGCCTTGCTGAATCTGGTGGCTGTGTATCGAAAGAACAGACAGAAGGAGGTGAATGTTTCGCTCGATTACCAGCGCACTTCCGACCTGATGATGGGAGATAGAGACCAGCTTCTGAATGTGGTCAGCAACCTGATGGAGAACTCGGTGAAGTATTCTGGAGACATAGTCAATATCCATGTTGCCTGCCGAGATACCGGGAAGGGGGAAGTCATGATTTCTGTATCAGATAATGGAATCGGAATTTCGTCCGACGAGCAGCAGAGAGTCTGGACGAAGTTCTATCGCAGCAATACTTACCCGGATATGATGCAGCCGGGCATCGGCTTGGGCTTGAGTTTTGTGGATATGATTGTGAAGGCCCATGGGGGTAGAAAAATGATGCAGAGCGAAGTGGGCAAGGGAACCAGGATTTCAATAGTCATCCCGCAACATTCCTGATGCATCCGGTTTAACGCTATAAACAACAGAAAAAATGATCAAGATATTATTTGCAGACGATGACTTGAAGTATTCCATGTTGCTGAAGAGTTTCCTGCAGCAGCATGGCTACGATGTGACTTATGCCGGCAATGGCAAGAAGGCATGGGAACAGTTCCCGGAGGTGAAGCCCGACCTGGTATTGCTCGACATCAATATGCCGGAGATGGATGGCTATGAGGTAGCTGAGCGCATCAGAACCATCGACCCGAAGGTGCTTATCTTCTTTCTCACCGACCGTACGGAGAAGAACGATCGACTGAAAGGTTTCTCCCTGAAGGCAAACGATTATCTTGCCAAACCCTTCTATCCGGAAGAGTTGTTGGCAAGAATAGAGGAGCGGTTCTCCATGAATGAGAGTGAGACGATAGAAGAGGAGGTGTATCATTTTGGAGAAACCATCTTCTGTTATAACAACAATGAGCTTCGTACCCGTTCCTCTCGTGTGCTCATCACCAGCCGACAAGCCGACATCCTCCGTCTGCTGGCGAAGAATATCGGTAATGTAGTAAGCAAGGAGATGATACAGGAGGCGGTGTGGGGAACCGTGAGCTATGCCAACTCCCTGGCTGTGAATGTGCAGATGACGTATCTCCGTCATGCTCTTCAGCATGATGCGACCGTTAAGATTGAGTCGCTGAAGAAAAAGGGATATGTACTTACTCTCTTATCTGAAGTATAGTAAATACCTCTTTTATCCGAATTATAAAAAAGTTGATCCGAAACAGCGGCTATTGCTAGCCATCTGTCTCGGATCTTTTTATTTGTGGATGAAGCGGTTTATTCTTCTGTTTTTGCCATCATCTTCTCATAGAGTCCATCCACGATGGAGTCGGCGAGCGAGATGTTGGGCACCATGATGTTTTCACACTTCAGGTATTCGCATGCCTTGAGGAAGATCTCAGCGGCAGGAATGATGACGTCGGCACGGTCTTCTTTCAGGGAGAAGGAAATCTCGCGCTCCTCGATGCTCAGGGGCTGCATCATCGAGTGGAGACGCTTCAGTTCGGCAAGCGTCAGGTTTTTGGAGTCCTGCTTGCTGTGGCGTGCCAGCTTGTTTAACTTGTTGATGTTGCCACCCGAACCGATGATCCTGATGTCGCCGTATTGCTCGGCATATCTCGTCAGGTTCTCCTTGAAGAGCTTTTCGGTTTCGGCAGTCACCTTGCCGCTCAGCATTCTCAGAGTACCCATGTTGTAGGAATAGCTCTCGGCGAGCACACCGTCATGGATGATACTCACCTCCGTGGAACCACCGCCCACATCAATGTAGGCAAAGCTGCCCTCGTTGGAGTCTGTTTTCTCTACCAGGTTGTTGTAGAGGAGCTGTGCCTCCTCCTGCCCCTTGATGATTTCGAGTTTGATGCCGGTTTGCTTCTCTATCTTCTTGAGCACCTTCTTGCCGTTCTCGGCATCGCGCATGGCTGAAGTGGCACAGGCGCGAAATGCCTCTACGTCATTGAGTTTCATGAATTGCTTGAAGCCCTTCATCATGTGGAGCATCATCTTCTCACGCTCCTTGGAAACCTTTCCCAGGGTGAATACATCCTTACCCAATCGCAATGGGATGCGGATGAACATGAGTTTTTTGATGCGGTCTTCCTCTCGGATTGCCTCGGGATCGAAGCGCTTGATGAGGAGTCGGGCTCCGTTTGAGCCGATATCAATGGATGCTAAATTCATCATTATTTATATGCTTTATTATTTATATGCCTTATAAAGTTCTTCCTGACTGCGGAATGGTTCGCCTTCCACAAACTCCTTGCCGCCCTTGCCATCTACCACTCTGCCGTTCATCGTATCTCTCATACCATAGGAGATGGTGCGGAGCAGGTCTGCCTGCATATCCTCGTCATATACCGGGGTGAGTACCTCGATGCGGTTGATGAGGTTTCTTGGCATCCAGTCGGCAGAACCGATGAAGTATCTTGGCTTGCCTCCGTTGGCAAAGATGAGGATACGGCTGTGCTCCAGATAGCGGTCGATGATGCCCACGCAGCGGATGTTGTCGCTGAGCTTGGCGATGCCTGGCACCAGCGAACAGTTGCCGCGAATTACGATGTCGATCTTCACGCCAGCCTTTGAAGCCTGATAGAGCTTGGTTACCATGTCGGTATCGGTGATGTGGTTGATCTTCATCTTCACCCAAGCCTCCTTGCCCTCGTTGGCATTCTTGATTTCTGTATCAAGCATGCGCAGGATACGGCTCTTCATGGAGTTTGGAGAGACGAGAAGCTCGTTGAAGCGGAATGGTGAGAATGGACGGTCGATGAAATCGAATACCTTAGCCACCTCGTTTACCAGCTTAGTACGGGCGGTCATCATCAGATAGTCGGTATAGATCTTGGCATTGCCCTCGTGGAAGTTTCCGGTTCCCACACAGGCGATGTTGCCCTTCTTTGATTCGATATAGAGCAGCTTGGAGTGAATCTTCAGTCCTTCTACACCGAAGATTACGTTTACGCCCTCTTCCTGCATGCGCTTGCTCCACTTGATGTTGCTCTCCTCGTCGAAACGTGCCAGAAGCTCTACCACGGCAGTTACCTTCTTGCCGTTGCGGGCAGCGGTAATGAGTGCCTTCACTACCTTTGAATCCTTTGCCAGACGATAGAGGGTGGTCTTAATCGCCTTCACCTCGGGTTTGATAGCTGCCTCACGGAGCACACGGATGTAGCCGTTGAAGCTATGGTAGGGTACATGGATAAAACGGTCTTTCTCACGAATCTGGTCGAGGATGCTCTCGTTGGAGAGGAACTCCGGTTTCATGATAGGAGCCCACTTCTCGTATTTCAGTTCCTTGTGTCCGCAATCTGGGAACGACATCAGATCCTTGTGGTTCTGGTATCTTCCGCCAGCCAGTGAAGCATCCAGTTCTTTGGTGTTCAATCGCTCACGGAGTTTCTTTTGGAGTTCCTTCGGCATCTCCTGATCGTAGATTACGCGCACGGCTTCACCCTTCTTACGGCTGTTTACACCCAGTGCAATCTTCTCCATGGTTCCGAAGTCGGCATCATTGTCCATCTCCATTTCGGCATCCTTGGTAAACTTGAAACTGAAAGCACGGTAGGTGCTCTCCTTGAAACCGAGGAATACCAGAGGTAGACAGTATCTGATTACATCGTCCAGATACATGATGTTGTCAAAACCCTCGCTTGCCGGCACCTTTACCCAGCGTCCGTAAACTCTATCTGGTACCTTTACTACGGCATATTTCTTCTTCTTGTCATCCTCAGCCTTTTCTACGGCAAGGTAAATGCGGTTGTCCTCCAGTGTGGAGAGGTCGTCTATCTCGTTGAGCCAGATAGGGTTGACAGAACCGTTGAGCTTGTCGTAGAAGAACTGCGTAAGGAATTCCTTCTGCTCGTCGTTGAGCTGGTCTTCGTTGAGCAGGCGAACCTTGTGTACTTCAAGCTCTCGGAAAACCGTATCCACCGCCTCAGTGTATTCTTTCGAATAAGATTCATTGAGTTTATTAATTGCTTTAAGTGATTTCTTAATCTGCTGTTCGGTATCCTTGTCGAGCTTCTGGTTGAGCATGCGGTTGAGTGATGCCACGCGGACACGGAAGAACTCGTCAAGGTTATTGGAATAAATACCGAGAAAAGAGAGACGCTCCAACAATGGGACGTACTCTTTCTCTGCTTCCTGGAGAATGCGATGGTTGAAGTACATCCAACTGATATCGCGTTCTACGTATGCCTTTTTGAGTAATTCTTCTTTGGTCATAGTCGTTTGCTAATTATAGAGTTATTTAACTTTCTAATGTCTTTCCATACGCCCTGGGCTAGGGGCTTTTGGGCTTTCAGCCCGTTCTTGAACCACATTCGAAAGTTTGTGGGTTATTTTATTTTGTAGACTCTTTCTTATTCTTTTTTTCAACTTTCTTTTCTGGAGCAGCTTCCTTCTTCTCTAAGTCAGCTTTCTTTTCAGAAGTCTTTTCTTTCTTCTCTGCGTTAGCTTTCTTTTCAGAAACTTTCTCGTCCTTCTTGTTCTTAGAAGGTTCTTTAGAGTCTTTGCCTGGTACTTCCAGAACGAGGAAATCTGTATCTCCGTCGATAAAGTGAAGCTCTTTACGGAAGAACTTGCTGCTGCCTGCTGGAACGATGATGTCGTGCAACTGGTCGCAGTCATCGAAAGTATGACGGCTCAACTTTTCTGGAGTTCCTGCGAAAGTAATCTTCTTCAGTTTGTCGCATTCAGCGAAAGCGTATGCTTTGATAGCTTTCACGCTGGCTGGTATATAAATGTTATCCAATTCATCACAATCATAGAATGCATCATGTTCAATCTCCTTCACCGTACTAGGGATGATGACATGAGCCAATTGTTTCTTGCCACGGAAAGCCATCTCTCCGATAATCTCTACTCCCTCAGGAATCGTAAAACTGGCATCATGGTTCATGTAGTAAACCAAGCGCTTCTTGTCGGCGGTATAGACTGCCCCGCCGTCAAACTCAAAATTATCGCTGTCAATCTTCTGTAAGGCGAGGTTGAGAACCAAGTTTTCAAACTTACCGTCTTTCTTGGACTTCTTCTTGAGAATCTCCAAAATTGCTTTTTTATTTTCCTTCATATAATCATATATGTTAATTGTATTTCTTTTCGGTTGCAAAGGTACGGCGATATTTTTAAACTAGAGCGAAAAGATGGTTACATGTTTATGACGATGATGTTACATCGATATTACGGGCGTTACAATCATATTACACGCTTTGTAAACAGGCAATGTAACACTTTTTTAATACTTATGTTTTGTGAAAGAAAAATTTTATCCTTATCTTTGCAGCCGAAAAGAAATAGAAAGGCATCTTGTAGGATTTCAATTCATAACGGGATTGCTTTCTTGTTGGTAACAATCAATTAAGCTATATATATAAGGTAAAAATGAAGAAGAAAACGTATCTGTTGATAGCACTGTCTATAGTGTCGATGGGAATGAATGCCCAAAACTCAGAAAAGAGTTCTCTTGGAAACAATGTGCCTGAATTCGTCAAGACAATGAAGATAGGTGGAACCATCCGTTCTAAGTATGAATACCAAACCGAGGAAGGGGAGGGCCGATTTGAGGTGCGTACGGCCCGTATCAATGTAGCAGGAAATGTAACAAAGGAGGTTAGTTATAAGGCTGAGATTGATCTCTGTGATGAGGGTAAGATCAAGATGCTCGATGCTTATACCCGCATCAAGCCTTGGAAGACACTGCAGCTTACCATTGGTCAGGAGCGTGTGCCATTCACTATTGATGCTCACCGTTCTCCTCATCAGCAGTACTTCGCCAACCGCTCGTTCATCGCCAAGCAGGTGGGCAACGTGCGCGACGTGGGTGCCGAAATCGGATACACCTGGAATGTAGGTTTCCCAATTGTGGTGAATGCCGGTATCTTCAACGGTTCGGGTTTGACCAACCAGAAGGATTACTGGACCAAGGGCGTTAACTATTCAGCCAAGGCTCAGTTCCTCTTCCCAAATGTCAACCTGGTGTTGAGTACCCAGAAGATCAAGCCATCTGATGTTACGGTAACGATGTATGATGGCGGTATCACCTTCCACAAGGGTGGTTTCATTGCTGAGGCTGAGTATCTTTACAAGCATTACAGTAAGGATGCTTTCCACGATGTTCATGCATTCGATGGTTTCGTATGCTATGATATTCCGGTGGCTAATCCTAAGAGCCTTATCAGGAAGGTTTCGCCTTTGGCAAGATATGATTTCATGAGCGACCACAGTGATGGTACAAGATATGGCGGTTCTGATACAGAACTGGGTGCATTGAAGATCAATGATTATAAGCGCCATCGTGTTACGGGCGGTGTAACCTTGAGCCTTGCCAAGCCATTCATCTCAGATATCCGTATCAACTACGAGAAATATTTCTATCGTAAAGGTGGTATAGCTAAAGTTTCAGAAAAAGATAAGATTGTTGTGGAGTTCATGACAAAGTTCTAATAATAGTTTATAGTTAAGAGTTTATAGTTTATAGCAACAGTCATCTATAAACTATAAACTCTTAACTATAAATTCCTTACAGCATTCCCTTAGAACTAGGAAGCTCGAAGTGGTAGATGTCTCTCTTTACCGCCATTTTCAGCGAACGGGCAAGTGCCTTGAAGATGCCTTCTATCTTGTGATGCTCATTTTCGCCTTCAGCCTTGATATTGAGGTTCATCTTTGCTGCATCACTCAGACTCTTGAAGAAATGCTTGAACATCTCGGTTGGCATTTCGCCAACCTTCTCTCTGTGGAACTCGGCATCCCAAATCAGCCATGGACGGCCACCGAAATCCAATGCTACCTGACAGAGACAGTCGTCCATCGGCAGACTGTAGCCGTATCTTTCTATTCCGCGCTTATCACCTAAAGCCTGCAGCAGGCATTCGCCCAGTGCAATACCCGTATCCTCAATGGTATGATGCTCATCCACATAGAGGTCGCCCTTGGTATGGATGGTGAGGTCCATCATGCCGTGCTTGCCTATCTGTTCCAGCATGTGGTCGAAGAAACCGAGACCGGTAGAAATGTCGCATTTTCCTGAACCATCGAGATTTACCTTGATGTAGATATCCGTTTCCTTGGTGGTGCGCTTCACTTCTGCGATACGGTCGCCGGCAAAGAGAATCTCGGCAATCTTATCCCAGTCCATGCCGTCTTTTCCGAGAATCAGACTCTTGCAACCTAGGTTTTCTGCAAGCTGGGCATCGGTTTCACGGTCGCCGATTACATAACTGTTTGCCAGGTCGTATGCCGGGTTGTCGATATATTCAGTCAGCATGCCTGTTCCTGGCTTGCGCATCGGCGAGTTATCCTCAGGGAAGTGGCGGTCGATGTGCTGCTTGGCAAAGTGGATGCCTTCGCTCTCCAGGGTCTGGATGATGAAGTTGTGTACAGGCCAGAAGGTATCTTCCGGAAAGGAGTCGGTACCCAGTCCGTCCTGGTTGCTCACCATCACCAGCTCGTAGTCGGTGTGCTGGGCAATGAAGGAGAGATTGCGGAACACGCCCTTGGTGAATACCAGCTTCTCGAAGCTGTCAATCTGTTCATCCTCTGGTTCCTGAATCAGAGTTCCATCGCGGTCGATGAAGAGTAATCTTGTCTGTTTCATGTCTCTTATATATGTTAATACGATTAATATTTTTCAATTTCTGCGGTTGCCATCTTCTGGCTTTCCTTCATTCTCTTCTTCTCTTCGTCTTGCACCTTGTAAGAGCCGAATTGATAGGCAAGTGAAATGCCGAGCCAGCTCAGGGCGTAGATGATGAGCAGGAAGGTGATGGTAAACACCAGGAAGAGGAGTGGGGTGAAATAACCCGGCACACCGAGCGGGTCACCATCAAGCGCACCGAGCTGTGAATAGAACTGTGCGATGATGAGGATGATGGAAGGCAGGGCTGCGATAAAGGTAGCGATGCCTACGATAATCATGCCGAGAAAACTGGTCAGAAAGAAACCTCCGAAGTGGCGGAGAATGCGGAGGAGGGATTTTCTTATCTTGCGCTTTTCGCCCTTAGGACACAGTTGCTTTCTTGGCAGGAGATGCCAGAATGATACGATAGCCATTACGATAGTGGCTCCGTAAATGATGGTTTGCAGGATGAACGAAGCCATCGGATTTACGGCTCCCCAATCGTGAAGCGGTTTGTTGGGGAGGAGGAAATAGAGTACGATAGCCAGCAATACAGCAAATGGAACATGGGTAGTCCATGTCTGTTTTACAAGTGATCTGAAGTCACTTGTTATGGTATCGTATGATGCTCTCATGCAGGAAGTTATACTTCTGTGCTTAAATAATTCATTTACTTCCATAACTATCTTGTTTTAATTTCTAATTATCGCTTTTGTTTTTTTACTCTTTTACTTTTTACTCTTTAAAAGTTTTTTACCTTTTTACCCTTTTACTTTTTTACCTTTAAAAGTTTCTTCTGAATTCTGAGCAGGTAATGGCGGTAGCGATAGCCACATTCAGACTGTCGGCGGTAGCTCTACCTTCCGGAAAGTTAGGGATGAGCAACTTGTGGTTCACCTTCTTTGCCAGTTCTGGCGAGATGCCTTTTCCTTCGTTTCCCATTACGATAAGTCCTCGGTTTTCGAGCTTTTGCTGATAGATGTTGTCGCCATCGAGCAGGGTGCCGTAAACGGGAACGTCGGCTGGAAGTGATTCTACCAGTCCCAGCAGGTCGCCATATTCTACCTTCACTCTTGCTATGCTGCCCATCGTGGCCTGCACCACCTTCGGATTGTATACGTCGGCAGTATCCTGACTGCAGTAGATATGGGTGATGCCAAACCAGTCGGCGATGCGGATGATGGTGCCCAGATTGCCTGGGTCCTGAACGCCGTCGAGCGCCAGACTCAGTTCGCTGGTATTAATAGAGTAATCTCCTGATGTTGCCTGTCTGAATACGGCAAGCACCTGCTGCGGATGTTGCAGGAAACTTACCTTCTTCAGTTCTTCATCAGTAACCTCTATCACTTCGGTTTCAGCCCCGAAGTGTTTGCCCCGGAGCCATTCGCCGGTAGCCACAATCAGGTCGGCAGGTTGCAGAGCGAGCAGATCGTCTACCACCTTGAAACCTTCTGCCACGAACTTTCCTTCTTTATTTCTGTTCTTCTTCAGTTCGAGCGAACGTATGTACTTTATTTTATTCTTGCTAATCATTTATTTTTTGTCTATATGTGTGCAAAGGTAACATAAAATATAGACATTTCAAAATAAAAAGTGCTAAATATTTTGTATTTAATTTGTTTTGCATTATCTTTGCATATCAAAAACGATAGATATTTTGAAAATACAGAAGATTTCATTACTTGCCTTGCCGCTGCTCATAGCATCTTGTTCTTCAAGCAAAATGGTGCCGGAAGGGGAGTATATATTAAATAAGGTAGAAGTGAAGAGCGACTCGGCAGGGTATAATGCCGGGGCGCTCAAGCAGTATGTGCGCCAGAAAGAGAAACCGAAACTCTTCTCGCTCTTCAAGAATCCTTTTAGCAAGAAGCCTGTCATCTACGATACTTTGCAGGCACGGCTCTCCTGTCAGGATCTGCTTACCGCCATGCAGAACCAGGGCTTCATGCATGCTGGGGTGTCGCTCTATACCACCAAGAAAGGAAAGAAACTGGATGCTACCTATCTGTTGCATCCCGGAGAACCTTTTATGATAGGTAAGGTGAAATATGAGGTGGAAGATGAACATATCCAGCAACTTCTGCATCTCGATAATCCCGATAATCAGCAGATTAAGCCGGGTATGAGATTTACGGTAGAAACATTGGATAATGAGCGCAGGCGTATCTCCAGCCTTCTGACCAATGATGGCTATTTCCGCTTTCATAAAGATTTTATCCAATTTTCTGCCGATACGATTGCGGGACAGAAGGATATCGCCCTGACGCTCCACCTGATGAAGTATAAGGCAAACAGTAATGCTCCTGAGGTTGATCATCCCCGATATGAAATCAGAAACATCAACTATCTGAGTAATGACAGCGACCGAATCCATCTGCGCCATCAGGTTTTGCTCAATGCCACTGCCCTCAGAGAAGGCCGTCCCTACAGTGCCGCCGCCTTGCAGCGCACCTATAACAACTTTGCCCGTCTGCAGGCGGTGAAGTATACCAACATCAGATTCTCTGAAGTTCCTGACAGCAACCTGGTTACGGAGAACGGAATGGAGAGGGACAGCATCAGCCGGCAGATGGATTGCAATATCCAGATCAGTACCAACAAGCCTTCTACCATCGCCTTCCAGCCGGAGGGAACCAATACGGCGGGCGACTTGGGAGCTGCAGCTTCGCTCACTTATACCAACCGAAATCTCTTCAGAGGTAGTGAGCAGTTGAGCATAGAACTTCGTGGAGCCTACGAGGCCATTACCGGTCTGGAGGGGTATCAGGATCAGAACTATACAGAATATTCGGTTGAAGGCAAACTGGTTTTCCCTCGTTTCTTGGCGCCTTTCCTTTCAAGAAATTTCAGAAGAAGACAGACGGCAAACAGCGAGTTGTCGGCAAGTTGGAATCTTCAGAATCGTCCGGAGTTTCATCGCCGCGTATTCTCTACTGCCTGGCGTTATCGCTGGACAGAACCGCGTCATCACCTGGCCTGGCGTTTCGACCTGCTCGATCTCAACTATGTGTATATGCCATGGATATCCGAGACTTTCAAGAGAGACTATCTTGATAATGCAGAAAACAGAAATGCCATCCTCCGCTACAATTACGAAGACCTGTTTATCATGAAGATGGGTTTCGGTTTGAGTTATAGCGATGGGGTAGATGCTGTGCGAGTGAATGTAGAGAGTTCGGGCAATCTGCTGAGCGGTGTTTCCAAGACATTTGGTTTCAAGGTGAACAGCCAGGGGCAGCGTACATTATTTAATATAGCTTATGCCCAATATGCCAAGTTTGATGTAGATTATACCCATCTGATGCAGTTTGATAAGCGTAATGCTCTGGCGCTGCATGCGGGTATCGGTGTGGCTTATCCTTACGGCAACAGTACGGTGCTACCTTTCGAAAAGCGTTATTTCTCGGGTGGTGCCAACTCGGTAAGAGGTTGGGGCGTAAGAGAATTAGGTCCGGGCAAGTTTAAGGGAACTGACGGTAGAATAGATTTCATCAACCAGACGGGTGATGTGAAGCTCGACTTGAATGCCGAATATCGCACTTCGCTCTTCTGGAAGTTTGAGGGTGCAGCGTTTATCGATGCCGGTAATATCTGGACACTTCGCAATTATCAGGATCAGCCTGGCGGCCAGTTCAAGATAGATGAATTCTACAAGCAGATAGCTGTAGCCTATGGCTTAGGTCTCAGGTTGAATTTCGATTACTTCATTCTCCGTCTGGATATGGGTATGAAGGCAATCAATCCAGCCTACGGAACGAAGGAAGAGCATTGGGCGATTATCCACCCGAAACTAGACCGCGATTTTGCCTTCCATTTCGCAGTAGGTTTGCCGTTCTAAATGCAGCTAATAGTTTATAGTTAACTGTTTATGGTTAACAGTTTATAGCCAGGAGTTTCTGTAGGGCATCTTTTTTGATTATGATGCCCCTCAGAAACTCCTTACTTTTTTCAAGGCAATTTATCCAACTTAATCTTCCAGAGCCCCTTTTCCATACACATCGGCAGTTGGAAATCGGCCTGTTCTATGAGCTGCGGATCCTGCCCGATGCTGTCCATCTGCAGAAAATTATGAACCGTAAGGGTAACGGTGGCACTTGTTTCATCGTCACCGAAATCAATATCCGTAATCTCGATGCTGGCATCCTCCGGTTTCTGGCGCAGCAGTTCCACGTCGGTCTCGTTCACATTACTTGCAGCATAACGCAGCCAGCGCTCCGATTCCTGGGTGCAATACTTCACGGCTTTCTGGAAATGCCAGTTGAAATAATTGTTGGCAAACGAATCAACATCTGCCTTCAGCTGGTCCTCGCTGCCTTCGTGAGGTTCACAGCCCGAAAGGCTGAATATACTTGCGGTCATGCATGCCACAGCTATGCATAAACCTATCATCGACTTCTTCATCATGATTCTCAAATCTTAAAAATTCTATTTTTTTGCGATATTTCGGCACAAAGATAGTAAAAAACTTTGTAATAAGAATCTTTTTTGCTAACTTTGCATGGAAAATAACAATTAAAATGCTGAAATTTATATCCTTTGGCAGTGGAAGTAGTGGCAATTGCTATTATCTTTACACTGATACGGATTCGATACTGATAGACGTAGGAGTAGGAATAAGAATATTGAAGAAGCATTTCCATAACTATGGACTTCGCTTCGAGGATGTGCATCACGTCCTCATCACCCATGACCACGCCGACCATGTAAAGTCGGTGGGGAGTCTGAGTACTGACTATCATCTACCGGTATATACGACCCGTAAAGTACATCAAGGCATCGAGCGCAACTATTGTGTTCGGAAGAAGATAGAGCCTAACCATGCTCGTGTGATAGAGAAGAAAGTAACTTTCACACTGGGCGAGTTTAAGATTACTCCGTTCGGTGTACCCCACGACAGTACCGACAATGTTGGCTATTTCGTGGAGTGCGGTGGTGTAAACTTCTGTCTCATCACCGATGTGGGGCATATTACTGAAGAGATGCACGACTTTATCGGTCGTGCCAACTATCTTGTGCTCGAGGCGAACCATAGTGTAGAGATGCTCCAGCAGGGTCATTATCCCCAGTATCTGAAGGAACGCATTCTGGGAGATAACGGTCATCTGAGCAACGACGATTGTGGCGAGGCGCTTGCCAATTATGCTACACCGGAGCTTCATCACGTCTGGCTCTGTCATCTCAGCGAGGAGAACAACCATCCTGAGCTGGCACGCAAAACCGTGGAGCAAATCCTGCGCAGTAAAGGCATCATAGCCGGCAAGGACTTCCAGCTGGAAGTATTGAAGCGCAAGACACCGAGCGAAATCTATAAGCTGGTGTAGGGCAGGTGTAAAACTAAAAAGGTAGCCGGATAAGGAGTTATATTGAGTTAACTCCTTATCCGGCTATTTCATGAATACGAAATAAACGGCTGCAATCAGGCAGCAGAAGGCTGCGAAATGATTCCAGTGCAATCCCTGTCCCTGAAAGAGGATATTGGCGATGATGGCGAAGACGATAAGCGATACGCATTCCTGTATCACCTTGAGTTGGACCAGATTAAACGGTCCGCCATTATCCACGAAACCGATGCGGTTGGCTGGTACCTGACAGCAATATTCGAAGAAGGCGATAGCCCAACTGAAGGCGATGACACCGATAAGAGGCCAGTTGCTGCTCACGCCCGTTTGTTGCAACTTGAGGTGTCCGTACCAAGCTAGCGTCATGAAGATGTTGCTCAGCACCAATAATAATATAGTATACAATCCGTTCATAATCTTATCTTTTTTGCGGGTGCAAAGGTAATATATTTTTTTTAACCCTCCAAATTTCAGGGAAGTTTCATTTCGTTTTTGTTTTGATATGGCTGTTTTTGGCAGATAAATCTCCGATATCCTGATATTTATCTCCGAAAGATAAGTGTGCTGTTTGCGTATGGCTAGTAGGCTGTTTGGGGCGAACAGCCTACTGGCGGAATAGGGAACAGTAGGCTGTTCCTATGAGACAGTCATCTCAGACGGGGAAACCAGATTTCCCAATCCTATCAATATGATTTATGTTTAGCATTCTGCAAAAATCTCTTCACTCTTCACCTTTCCTCCCAAATCCCCTGTGTTTATCGGCATTTCGGGAGGTGAAGAGTCATCAGCAACTCTTCACCCGCTCTTCACCTCCGTCAACCTCCCTGTTTATCGGTATTCCGGAGGGCTTGGTGAAGAGTGAAGAGTATTTCCGTGTTTGCTTCCACATAATATTTATCGGTCAGGATTATGATATGACAACCTTGCTGTATCTGGATTGATTCGCATAATCCTTTAAATTTCAGTGTCCTCAGCCATTTTCTTTCAGATTTTCTTGCGAGTTCCAATCTTTCTTCGTATCTTTGCCGTGCCAGTTATTCATTTAAACAAGGAGCAATATGATGGTACATCGAGATAAGATATTATGTTTTTTGGTTTTATTCTGCTGCTTTGCTCATACTTCTCTGCAAGCCCAGCAGCCACGCAAGAAGGTGGGGCTCGTTTTGGGTGGAGGTGGTGCCAAGGGTGCGGCTGAAGTAGGTGTGCTCAAGGTGCTGGAAGAGGCTGATATTCCTGTAGATTATATTGCCGGAACCAGTATCGGTGCCATCGTGGGCGGACTCTATGCCATCGGCTACGATGCTGCGGATATCGATAGCCTCTACCGTAACCAGAACTGGCTTTTCCTTTTGAGCGACCAGGTGAAACGTGAATCGGAGACTTTTCTTTCTAAAGAAGAAAGGGAGAAATATATCGTTCATATTCCTCTTTCCAAAGAGAGGAAGGTCTCGTTGCCAACCGGTTATGTGAAGGGGCAGAATATCTTTAACCTTTTCTCTAAACTTACCGTGGGGTATCATCAGGTGGATGATTTCTCCAACCTACCCATCCCTTTCCGTTGCGTGGCGGTAGATCTGGTAGAAGGCAAGGAGGTGGTGTTTTCATCGGGCTCGTTGCCATTGGCGATGCGTGCCAGCATGTCGATACCGGGCGTGTTTGCTCCGGTAGAATGGAAAGGGAAGATGCTGGTGGATGGCGGCGCCTTGAACAATCTGCCGGTTGATGTGGCAAAGGAAATGGGAGCAGATGTGATTATCTGTGTAGATTTGAGTACCGGTTGGAAGAAGAAGGAAGAACTGAAATCGGCTTCTTCTGTTGTAGAACAGCTCATAAGTATGATGGGGCAGAACAAATACCGGAAGAATATGGCTGAAGCCGATCTTTATATCAATCCTTCTCTGAAAGGTTATTCGGCAGCCAGTTTCCAATCTGAAGCCATTGATACCATGATACAGCGGGGAGAACAGGCTGCCCGTCAGAAATGGGATGAGCTGATGGCTCTGAGAAAGTATATCTATGCTGATGCTTGTGATTCTGTAGCCTCTGATGATACATTACAGGATAAACGCCTCAAACAGCCGAAACCTTCTCAGACGGAAGCTTATCATATAGGAAGCATCCGGTTAGAAGGCATCAGCGGAGAGGAGGAAAAGTGGATTAGAAAGAAAATTGCTTTACGGGAGAATTCGGAAGTCAGTCCTGAGGAGATAGATGGCACACTTGCCATGCTCAGGGGACTGAATATCTTTTCGCGTGTAGAATACAGACAGTCTAACGAGGAACCTTATGACCTGGTATTCATGCTGGAACCCAACGAATCGAGAAGAATCAGTGTAGGTGCACGTTTTGATACGCAGGATCTGGCGAGCGTCATTGCTCAGATATCCAATAACCAGCAGTTTTCTACCCGTCATCACTATGCCTTTACAGGACGCATTTCCCGTAATCCCTATCTGGAAATGAAATATGCCTATGGCAACCTTTTCGGAGCGAAAATCGGCATTTCCTATCGTATGGCTCATTATGATTTCGACCTTTATGCGGACAAGCATAAGCTGGATGCCCTGGAGTTTCTTTCGCATTCTTTCGCTGGATTCTATACCCGCGATATCGGCAATTTCAGATTGAAGTCGGGTGTGCAGTTTGATTATTATCATTATCATTCTGATATGTTCGAACGCGACGGAAGCATCCAGACACGTTCGTCAGACCATTTTCTGAATTACTTTGCATCTGTTGTGATGGATACTTACGACCGCCGTTATTTCCCGACCCGTGGCAGCCGCATTCAGGTTCAGGGCATTCTGCATACGGATGACGGAATACATTATGCTGATGGTAATCCTTTTGCTGAAGCTGCTTTTCAAGGAGAATGTGCCGTACGTCTCAATTCCAGATTCTATCTGCTTCCTAAACTCAAGAGCCGCTTCTTGTTTGGCAGTTCCGTACCTGCCATTTATCAGAATTATGCAGGTGGAGTAGCTGACGGTTACTATCTGCCCTGGCAAGTGGCATGGGAGAGTGCGCAGCATGTTCATCTGCTGGAGCGCAATGTGGTGACTGGTCAGCTTGGTTTCCGCTATCGGGTAAAAGGTAAGTTCTATCTTACCGCTCTGGGAGAGTATGGCAAGGAAGCCCGCAAGTTTTCCCATATTCTCATCGGTGATGATTTGTGGGGAGGAGCCTTGAGAGCATCCTATGATTTCGTATTGGGTCCGGTAAGCATTCAGGCTAATTATTCTAGCTTGGGTAAGAATGTAGGATTCTATATCAATGCAGGATTTGTATTCTGATTTCCTTATCTGCATCATGTAAACCAGAACCTGCATGTTTATATGTGTCATGGCGGTTCGCACAAAACTCGCATCTTGTCGTTTCCAGAGCCTACAAGACAGGAAATCATCAGTCTGATAAGTGGTTGGCTGAAGGAATAATGCTTTCAACAACCAACCATGATGGATAAAATGAAAGATTTTTTCAAAAAATATCCATAAAAGTTTGGTGGTTTCAGAAAAATGTATTACCTTTGCACTCGCTTTTGAAAACAAAGCTTTTAGCAGAGGCACCCTTAGCTCAGTTGGTAGAGCAACTGACTCTTAATCAGTGGGTCTAGGGTTCGAATCCCTAAGGGTGTACAAAAAACTCCGAAGAATCAATCTTGGTTCTTCGGAGTTTTTTTTGTAATAATGATTACCATTATACGATAGAGGCGATTGTTCTGAACATCATGATGCCGGTGAATTACAGACAGTCCGATTTTTATGTAAAATATCGACATTTTACCTTGAATTATCTAAAACTAGTCCTCCATTCCCCTATCATATATTAATAAACTTCATAAATTCACTGTCATTATGTCAAGAAACAAGAAAACATCAGAGTCTTTATTCCAGTTCATGAACCTCCTCATCGCCCTGTTGCTGAAGAACGGGCAATACCGCACCTCGCTGCATTACAAGGCATCCCTCAACAGCTTTAAGCGATACCGTGACAACAAGGATATTGCCCTACAAGAGATAGATGCAGAAGTGATGCGCTCGTATGAGGCGTACCTGCATCATACGGCGGAGGTATGCAAAAATACCAGCTCCTTCTATCTCCGCATCCTCCGTGCCACCTACAACAAAGCTGTGGCAAAGGGACTGACGCCACAGCAGCATCCCTTCTCGGATGTCTATACCGGTATTGCCCAAACTCGCAAGAGAGCCATACCTACAGAAAATGTCAGCCAGATCAAGAGTCTGCAATCTGTCAAGGATCTCAATCCCAAGGAAGAGATGGCAAGAGATACATTCCTGATGAGTTTCTATCTGCGTGGTATCTCTTTCATCGACCTGGCTCATCTCCGCAAATCTGACCTCAAGGACGGTTATCTTCATTATACAAGAAGAAAGACAGGACAGCGTCTCACCATCCGATGGGAGAAGGAGATGCAGGAGTTGTAGGAAAAGTATCAGGCGCAGACCGCCTCCTCATCTTATCTCTTTCCTTTCCTTGTTGATGATGGAAACAAAAGACAGGATAAAACTATTGACAAAAAGCAGGATGAGGCACGCCTATATCACAATGCGGAAGCGCGTATCTCCTACCACCTCAGAAAGTTTGGAGCTACGATAGGCATCAAGGGCAAGCTCACCCTCTATGTTGCCCGCCATTCCTGGGCAACGACGGCAAGAGATAATCATATCTCTATCTCTGTCATCAGCGAGGCATTGGGACATCATTCCGAAACCACCACACAAATCTATCTCCGTTCCATCAAAAGCTCAGAAGTAGATGATGCCAACGCCAAGATACTGGCAGCCCTATAAGCCACAAAAAAGAATAAAAAGAGGGATTATGTAAAATGAACCAAAATGAACCAATTTTTCTGAATCTTTATATAAGAGACACAGAATCTTACCGCAAAATTACGAAAATTATTGGAAACAAGCAAATTATGCGTGTTAAAAAATTAATATCATTCTACAAAATTCTACATTTTTTCAGCATTCTTCTCGTACACAATCTTCTAAGTCGTTGATTGAAAGAATGTTTTTCGGTTTTCTGTGTCTCTTATATAGAGATTCAGAAGAACGGGAGTGATTGAGGGAAGGATTTTGAGGACAAAGGAATCGGATAGCTAATCATTCCAAGGGTTGCAGACTATCATGCTCTTGGATCAGGAGTACGTCTGTGATTAGAGGTTTCCGTTATTGGAAATAGACTAACCAACCCTTTCTTGCCAAGTGTTTTGAAACATGATTTCACGACACGGGGGAATGAGAAGTACACCCTGATCAAAATAGAAAAAAATAAACAATGATACAACCAGACAAAGAGGAGAGTTGGTACGCATTCAAGATATTTTTTGGGAAAGGAAAGCCTATCAAGGCATATTTCGTTGCCAAAGGAATAGAGCATATTTATGATGTGAAACAAGAATATTGGGACAAGAATAAGAAAAAGAGTCTGGTGAAGGAAGTTCCTATTATGCCATCTCTCATTCTTTTCCGTACTACGAGAACAGAAGCCGAAGAGATTGAACGCAAATTTCTCAATAAAGTGATGCTCTATCGTGGCAAAAATTCTGAGAACTTGAAAGAACCTTCTAAAATTTCAGAACGTGAAGTGAAAATCTTCAATATTGTAGCAACTTCTGGTGTTGAAGGACTGGATTTTTACGATGAGTATAATCCCAAGTTTACCAAAGGCGACAAGTTCCGAGTCATTGAAGGTCCTTTGAAAGGAGCGGAAGGCTATGTCGTCCGTATCAAAAAAGATCATAAACTTTATGTGAGTATCAAGGGGTTGTGTGCTGTTACGACAGGATATATTCCTAAAGCATACTTGCAAAAAATCGAATAGAGTATATGGAAATGTCAGATATTAAGCAAGTGGTACTGACGAGGAAAAGTATCTCGCCAGTAACAGAGTATTAATCGAGATGATGATGAGCAGCCCAGCTGCCCGCATCCAAACACGGACACTCTTTGGGAGTAGTCCCCGGCAAATCCCGATGCCCCACAATCTTCGCTTTCGGAAAGAGAATCTTCAGATTCCTGAAAAGGTCAATGAGTCTCGTTTCCTGCTCAGTTGTCATGGTGTTGCAAGGCTTGCCTTGCTCATCGAGCCCTCCCTCATAGCAGATGCCGATAGAGCATCTATTATAAGGTCTGGCATGAGCACCAACCTCCAACAGCTTACGGTGCTGCGTCATCGTTCCATCCTTAAGGATGTAGAAGTGGTAGCCGATGTCATAAAACCCACGAGCCTTATGGTCACGGCGCAGCTGTTCTACACTATAGTCCTCATTGCATCGGCTAGCCGAGCAATGCAAAACCAGATATTTAATGTCGTTAGCCGACATATATTGACTTTGTCTCATAATTCATAATTCAACATTTAACATTCAACACTTAACATTGCTATAAGGCATTTGCGCACGAGCTTACTCCCAGTGCAGTAAGAGCTGCAATCAAAGCTTGAACAGCAGCATTCAAAATTGAAACCCAAGAAATCTTCTTGGAACCATCATTAAAATTCTTCATAATCAGAAATGTGTTTAAAAGTGAAACATAAGTTTGAAGGGGTGACCACACCCTGCACTATGCAGGATGCAGTCACAGGGAGAATCCTACTCCAGACCATCACCGCCACCGTCGGTGCCAGAGTCGGTACTGCTTCCACCGCCAGGGTTTGGTGTATCACCACCATCACCCGATGGCTTGTTGTCACTCTTGTCGTCCTTGGTAGGCTTCTTCTTCGCAGCCTCCAGGTCAACGGTACTCTCGTTCGCCTTTTCAGCCTTGAGCAAGGCAGCTTGACCAGCACGGCTTGCCACAAGTTTGAACTCTGCTTTATCAACAAGGTTCTCAAAGTCCACACCAGGGTTGAACTTGATGTTCACCGACTTGATGTTTTCCTCGGTAAACTTCTCCAGCGACTCCGCACCCTCACAGTTGATGGAGATGCTAAAGACACCAAACTCACCGAGTTTAATCTTGTTGCCGTTGAGCAGTTGCTCTACAATGCAGTCACACATGTCCGACAGGATGGCTTTCACCATACCTCGGCTGTAGCCAGCGTTATGTGATGCAATGTGCTTGCAAAACTTGTTCAAGTCCCAGATTTCACGAACTTGGTTCTTGGCATAAGCCTTAGCCCCGTCCTCAGGCTTGAGGTAGTTGGTCATCAAAAATACAGAATACTCAATCATAATTAATCCTTTCTTTTAAAATGTTAATACTAATGTTACCTATGTCTCACTCAAAACTCAGAATGTCGAATGCCCGGGGTAATGAATTCTTCACTCTTCACTCTTCGTTCTTCGTTTAACTGATGCAAAGGTATAAAAAATGAGAGGCGAAATCAACTTTATGGAATAGCGTTGAATAACCATTGAATATTCGTTGAACAACCATTAAATACCCCTACTAGAAATGGAAGAAAACAGCAAGTCTAACGTGACTTTCAACATATACGGAGGCAACAACCAAATCCTCCCCAATGCCACAGAAGCCGTACAAAACTTCTATGGCGACCAATTCGCAGACCAAAAGCTCCATTCAGAAGGCGAATCCACCGATGCACCTAATGAAGATGAGCAGCGTCTCGCTATATATATTAATAAGGTGAAATCTCTCCGAGGTTACATCTCTCTCCTCACCGCTTGCAAGAAAGCAAAGGAAGTGGGCGAGGTAGTAGCCACGATGTGCCAGAACGAGGAGGCGATAGATGCCGACCTTATCGCCAAGAAAGATTTCATCCATCTCCTCCTTCCATTCCTCACGAATGTGAAGACAGGCAAGGGAGTAGATAACCTCCGCCTCTACATCAACAATGCATGGGATGCAAGAAAAAAGGCTATCCGCCAGTCAAATCGATGAAATAGCCCTCAAAAAGTATATTATATTACTTGAGCAAGTATATTATATTACTTTGCCAAGTATATTATATTACTTGGGCAAGTAACTTATATTCCCGAAAACATGAGAGAAATATATATTCATATGATACGTAAGGCACAAGAGTTCATGAATGAGAATCATTATGCAGACATCTCTCGTGTACATTGTTTGCTCCGAAAGATGATGCCTAAGGAATACCATGACCTGATAGACCAGATCAAGGAGTGTCAAGACCCGCACGTTATGTTCAATGTTAATGGTGGCAACAACGTGATAGCGCCAAATGCTAGTCAGGCGAAACAAAATATACATGATGATTCTTCTAGTAGTATAAAAGATAATTTTCAATCATAAAAGTTGAATTATGGATTTGCAATTAGAGCGATTTTCAGACATTAATCTCAAAGATTCATTCTTTGATTCTTTGAGGTCGAGTTATCCCGAGTTTGATGAGTGGTATCATAAAAAGGAAGCTGCAGGTGCAACAGCCTACACCTATTATATTAATAGAGAACTGAAAGACTTTCTTTATTTGAAGATAGAGGAAGAGGAACTATCAGATATGGTACCTGTGCAACCTGCAAGGAAACGCTTGAAGGTCGGCACATTCAAGGTGGACAATGACAATCGTCATACCACACGTGGCGAGCGTTTCATGAAGAAAATCATGGATTTGGCTATAGCCGAGGATGTGGAAGAAGTCTATGTCACTATGTTCCCTACAGATGAGTTACAAGGCTTGATTCGTATGTTTGAGAAGTTTGGATTCTTACATGAGGCGGACAAGCCTCATGAGGACGGTAATTCGGAATATGTATTGATAAAGAATATGAGAAACCATATAGGTGATTTAAAACTCGACTATCCTTTTGTTAGAAAAGCGGGTTTTAATAAGTATGTTCTTTCTATAGTTCCAGAATACCATACACAGCTTTTTCCGGATTCCATTTTGAAAAACGAACAGAAGTATGATCTTATACAGGATGTTTCTGAGACTAACAGCATCTATAAGATATACCTTTGCTGGATGAAAGGTACTAGATATTTGAAAACAGGCGACAAACTTGTCATTTATAGGACTAGTGATTTCCAAGGTCCAGCCAAGTATCGCAGTGTTTGTACATCTGTTTGTACAGTTAGTGAGGTCAAGACCTTCAAAGACTTTGAAAATGAAGATGCTTTTGTGAATTATACCAATCGTTATTCGGTATTTAAGGAATATGAATTGAGACGATGGTATAGAACAAGGAATTGTTTCATTGTCATCAAGATGTTGTATAACATAGCTTTCACTAAGAAAGTAATCAATAAAGTGATGAAAGAGCAGGTTGGCTTGACCCCTGAGTATTGGGGATTCTTCAAGTTGACCGATGCTCAATTTGATAAACTATTGGAATTAGGAGAAATAGATGAACGTTATATTATCGATTAAGCCAGAGTTTGTTGAGAAAATCTTTTCTGGGGAAAAGCAATATGAGTACCGCAAGGTTCTCTTCAAGCAAAAGGTGGATACCGTATATATCTACGCCAGCCGTCCCATCAGCAAGATTGTAGGCGAGTTCAAGATAGCAGAGATTATCTGTGATACCCCTGCGAATATTTGGAATCAAACGAAAGAATACTCTGGTGTAACCAAGTCTTTCTTCCAACAGTATTATACAGGAAAAGATAAAGGCGTGGCCCTCAAGATAAAGGAATGTAAGCAGTACAAGGAGGCTGTTGATCCAACAACGGTTATTGCTAACTTTAAAGTTCCCCAGTCGTTTATATATGTTTAAGTTTTGTCTAATAGAAATATGATACCTCCATTTCAAGTAATAATAGATTGTCCCTTCAAGAGTATTACTAAAGATTCAACACTTGCTTCTATAGACAAGAAATATAGTGTTTGTATGGTAAATGATTTTGAGGATGGAGTATAGAACGGTAAATCACCATTAGCCCGTATGGCGGTACCTATATAATATATTACCTTTCATATTATGAATACTGATATTAAGAGTTTGATACCATCCATGCATGCAGAACTGAAGCATATGCAATCTCGTGTTGCAGAGTTTCAAGTCTCATTGCAGCAAGGTTCATCTGATGAAAAGACGATTCGAGAGGAAAATTCTCGAATGAATCTGCGTGGGATTTGGACTTGAAACAAAAAATCCTTTAAAAATTTGGTAGTTTCATATAAAAACCATATATTTGCAGTCAAAAAAAGGAGATACAATTATGAATACAATTACAATAGATAATAATACATATCACGACATAGAAAATTTTGCTCATGTAAACAATTTGGATGTAGCAGATGTTGTGAAAAAGTCTTTTCGTTTCTTTATAGAGGAGTTTAAGTTTGCTAAGCCGCATTCGAAAGCATCTCGGTATCAGTTGCCTTTGCATTTGAAAAAGATGCGAGGAGTATTAGCTGGTGTGGAAGATAGTGAGGATGAAAGATTAAACTATATATTGAGCAAGTAATGAAGAAGGTATTTTTAGATACGAATGTGGTTCTTGATTATTATCTGGATCGAGAAGGCTTTAGTGATGATGCTGAAGCCATCTTGGCTTATGGATATAATCAAGGATGTTCATTGTATGTATCTTCTTTAACTTGTGCTAATATGGCGTATATAGGCAGAAAGAAGTTCCCTGGTGAAGCGATATATGCAGTACTTGCAAGTTTGTTTGAATTTGCCGAAATAGCATCTGTCGATTCGAATGCTGTAAAGTCCGCAGTAACTTTGCAGGCTAAGGACTTTGAAGATGCATTGCAATATTTTTCTGCTAAGGCAATAGGTGTGGATTGTATTGTTACCAGAAACGTTAAGGATTTTCCTTTTTCGGAATTGCAAGTCTTGACCCCTAAGGATTTTTTGGCTCATTATGCAGTTAAATAAAATGACAGGTTAGATACTTACTAAGAAGAATACGACGTTATGAACATAGAAGAAAGAAAAGCAGATTTTATGCGTCGCTTCAAGGCTTCTAGAGAGCGGAAGGCAGAATACATAGCACAAATGGAAAAGCGAATGCGTGATGACTATCGCCGCAGAACCGGTAAGGAAGCAGAATCATTTTGTGTGTTGTAAGAATGAAAAAATTAGATTTAGTCAAGATTAATAGTTGTGCACCATATGCAGTAATATAGTAGAGACGCAGTCTTGGTGATATACGAATCGTTGCTTGCAACGAAAAAAATCTGTGAGATCCGTGAGATCCGTGTGCGACTTAAAAGAATAATATTGAGTGTTGAACACGAATCTTTCGAGACTAAGCAACTTATTCGTGTAATTCGTGCAATTCGTGTTCCGAAAAAAAATACGTAATTCGCGTGCAGAGAAATATCTATTGCTGTGAGGCATAGTGACTACCGTTGCTTGCAACGAAGAAATCTGTGTAAATCTGTGAGATCTGTGGGACATTAGACTAAACTCCTCATTCGATTGACGACAAGTGCAGAGCGATACTGCAATGGGGAACAAAAATATAAAATCATGAAATCTTATTTCTCAATCAAGCCAGGAGCGACCTTCTTTTTAGGTAGCTCCCGTACCCTCGTCTATCATAAAGATGATGCTGTATGGGGACAAGAAACATTATAATTTTATGATTGTAATTCCAAATAAGAACTTTACAGCTGATAGCATCCGCTTGGTTCAGCTACTCAATAGCACAACGAAAGTCAATATGCTGAAAGCATGTGACAAACTCGACTTATAAGTAAGTCCCAACTTGAAAAAAGATGAGACTGCTAGGCGAATAGCTCAGGAGATGTTGGATAATCCAATAGAGATCTTGAGCCGTTTGAACAAGCAGGAACTCCAGATGGTGGATGAGTTTGTAAAAGGCGATGCCAACACCTACGTAGTGCGCAAGATGCGCAAGACTCAGTATAAGCTTCAGAAACTATTCTTGGTAGCAACCTACGAGGATAAGGAGAACCGGGAATGGCACATGCTGATGCCATCAGAGTTAACCAAAGCCTTAACCACCAGTCTCAACTTCTATTTGGATATGGCAAACAAAGGCATCAAAGCCCCATCAGCCAAGCAACTCCGCATGATGTCCGCCCTAGGCCAATTCTTAGGTGGTAAAGAACTTTAGTGATTTATCTGTAAAAATCGAAAAGTCTAACTCCTTTAAATACTCTGTATCCCCAGTAAACACTGGGGATGGAGTTGTGTTGTCATAGGGGTTGGATGCTTACAGCGCAGAGCGATACTGTGATGGAGAACAAAAAATAGAAAAATCATATAAAAAGGTATAATTATGAATAAGGAATTTTCAGTGATAGATTTGGATGTTCATTTTTATTTAAATGATGAACAGAAGCATCAGATGGATGCAATTGTATTAGCTAAATGCCAATTACAGCTATTTGAGGCATTGCAGCATATGGCTCAGTACACTGGTGAATGTATTAGAATAGAAACTTGTGCTTTGGAACCTGGTGGGGTTGTAAGTACTTTACAGGTTATTTTTAATAAGGATACTATTTTAGGAGCAACACTTTCTCTTTTGCTGTCAGGTTCTGTAAATCGTTTTTTCAATATGGAACAAAATACCTTAGAAAATATTGATAAACGAATTGAAATTATGGAGAAATTGAAGAGAGGAAATATTTCAGCAGAAGAGGCAGAAATTTTAGTCGAAAGTGATGAAACTTTGTATAAATGTGTTTCTTCCTTTTATAAAAATGCACAGAAAGAACCCTCTATTGTTTCAATAGAGTCTTCTATTAAGTCGGAAGATGGTGATGAAAACTATGTTTCTTCTAAAATCGAACGTGCAGATTTTGATAAAAAAATAATACCAGAAGGAAAAGTCAAGACTTCGGAGACAATTGCAGGTACAACAGTAGCTGTAGTTTCTCCGGTTTTTGCACATGACATAAAATTGAAATGGCATTGCCGTTTTAATGGGGAACAAATTGTTGCCGAAATTCAAGATGACGATTTCATTACTCAAGTCAACAATTATGAAGTTAAGTTTGATGCAGGTACCACGCTTAAGTGTGATTTGGTCGTGGAGACTTTGTCATTTCCAAATAGACCAGAGAAAAAGCCAGCCAAACGTTATTACATAACTAATGTATGGAAATGGGAAGATGGAAGTCATATTGTTTCTATAACAAATCGTTATAGGACAAAGAATAAGGAATAAATTAGTCTGTTGATAAATTTACTGGTTAAATATATGTAATTATGGGTGAATTTGAGAATATTGAATATGGTAAAGATGAGCGTGAAGATGAGTTCTCTAACGATGATTTGTTTAATATTCAGTCGTGGGGTGCCGATCCTTCAGTCCGTGAATTAATTACTCAGTATGAAGACGGAGACATTATAAAGCCAGAGCTTCAGCGTAATTATGTGTGGGATAAGAAGGAGGCTAGCCGTTTTATAGAGTCTTTACTGTTGGGACTTCCTATACCAAGTATATTCTTGGCTAATGTTGCTGATGATAAGAGATTGATCATCGATGGTTATCAACGTTTGACAACTTTAGTGGATTATATATCTAAAGGTACATGGAAAAATACTGAAGAACCATTTAGACTATATAATTCTCCTTTGATCAATGAGAGGTGGAGAAATAAAACATATAGAGAGCTTTCTGAGTCTGATAAACGAAGATTACGTTTATATTCAATACATGCAATCATTTTTGAGCAGAAAAAGCCTAATAATGATTCTGGACTTTATCAGGTCTTTGAACGTATTAATACAAGTGGTAAAACACTGAATGCGCAGGAAATAAGAAATTGTGTATATCAAGGTGATATGAATACGTTGCTTTTTCAGTTGAATGCTAATGAAAAATGGAGAGCTTTGTATGGGAGCGAGAAACCTGATGAAAGAATGCTTGACTTAGAATTGATTTTGCGTTTTTTCGCAATGAGTACTCCTGATGTGTATAATACGACAAAATCTTATGTTAGTTTGAAGCAGACGCTCAATCAGTATATGTCTCATTATAGGTCTGCTTCTTCAGACTTTTTGGAGTGTAAAGAAAAACAGTTCACAGAAACCATAGATTTCATTTATGATAGATTTGATGAAAATGCTTTTTTCAATCTTCAAAACGATTTTACGAAGTATCGAAAAAAAATGTATGCTACAATTTTTGATTCATTGATGATTGGTACATCTATAGCTTTGGAGAGAGGTTTCATAGGCACTAATGAGAACTTGAATTCTAAGAAAGAGTTGTTGTTGAGAAATCAGGAATATCGTGACTGTATAACTTCCGGTACGATGCAAGCGGTGAATATTCATAAGCGAATAAAGTTAGTTTTGTCTGAAATATACGGAATGGAATTATGATGCATAATGAGGAGGTTAATTTGTCTATAGAAGATTGTAGGCAAGAAATGACTCGATTAAAGGCTTTAATAGAAGTGGTTGGTGCAATGTCACCAGTCAGTAACTTCCTTACTAAATATGCTGCGGTTCGTTGTTGTGGTACTTTAGAGCAGGGTTACAAGTCTATTATTGCAGATTATTATGAGCAATTCTCTGATCAATTAGTAAGTTTTATATCAACTCATGTAAGAGAATCATCTAAGAATCCTTCTTTAGCTAATATCTGTAAGATTCTAAATGCCTTCGATGAAGATAAATGCAAACTTTTTAAGGAAAAACTTCAGCAGCTAGAATCTGGTTCAATGGTAAAACAGTCATTGGATTCTATAAATAAAGTTCGGAATAATGTGGCTCATGGCATAGACATATCGATGTCTTTTAATGAAATCGTAGAACATTTTGAACGTGCTTTAAAAATTTTAGAGTGTTTGGATTTGGTCTTGCATTAGTTATACGTTTTTGTTTTTTATAAATTCTGATAAATAATGGATACTCAAACATTTTTAGCGATATGCCAGATTGTTGGTGTGACGATAATTCCTATTATAATATGGTTAGGAGGAACAAAATTCCAGGATCGAAAGGCGAAGAAAGATGCTAAGCGGAATTTGTTTTTTACATTGATGGCAAATCGGAAAACAACAACAATATTGAAGGAAAAGGTAGATGCTTTAAATTTGATAGATGTGGTTTTCCAAGATGATAAGAAAGTTAGGCAAGCATGGAAGGATTATCATAATAGTTTGAATTCCCTATCTCCTGATTTTCCAAATAATAATTCTTTTGCTTTAGATTTACTGTCTGAAATGGCATTAAGTTTAGGTTATAAAGAATTGAAACAAACGGAAATTGATAGATTTTATGAGCCTGTTCAATTTACAAAGGAACAGGAATTAAAGGATAATCTTGCAAAAGAAAATCTTAGAGTTCTGTTGGCTTCAAAAAGTTGCAGTGAGTCTTTCACAGAAGAAGAATTGAGAACACGACAAAATGAAACTAAGGAAGATTAAACCATGAAGGAAACTCTCTATGACAATAATGGAACCCCGATAGCCTATCTAGATAAAGACGATGGGAATACTTTTTATTTATGGAATGGTGTGCCTGTAGCTTATTTGGATAAAGCTTATGCTGTATATGGATTTAATGGAATGCAATTAGGGTGGTATTTTAATGGGTATATGCGCGACTTAAAAGGCTATATAGTTGGATTCAATAAGCAATCTGTATCTATAGAAGTTAAAGCCAGTCCCATAAAATCCTTCAAAATGACGAAACCTGTAAAAAAAATAAAGCAGATAATACGGATTAAACCTATTTGGAAAAGGAATAATTCGGTTATATGTTTGTCTCAGTTCCTTGCAAATGGTATAAAATAATCACTCCCCCAGGCGGTCCCATCCCGCACAACATGGCGAAGACCTTTGATGGTCCGCCAACCTTATAGCGTAGCGGTTCTGAGCACCGAGTAGGGCGGTTACATCCCCGCTTCCTGAGGAAGAGGGGCTTGGGGAGAAAGTGGAGCCCTCTTTGGAAAGAGGGACGGGGTGATTCGAAAAATCTTATTATAACAACAAAAATTAAAACAATAACAATGAATATAGTAAAAACAGAAATAGAAGGCGTACTCATTATAGAGCCACGCCTCTTCCGCGACTCTCGTGGCTACTTCTTCGAGAGCTTCAGCGAGCGAGAGTTTGAAGAGAAGGTTGCTCCAATCCTGGAACACAGTGTTCACTTCTGCCAAGATAACGAGTCTATGAGCAGCTATGGCGTGATGCGAGGCCTGCACTTCCAGCGTCCACCATATACCCAGAGCAAGCTGGTACGCTGCGTAAAAGGTAGAGTGCTTGATGTAGCTGTAGATATCCGCAAAGGATCTCCAACCTATGGCAAGCATGTGGCTGTAGAACTGACAGAAGACAATCATCGCCAGTTCTTCATCCCAAAGGGTTTTGCTCATGGTTTCGCAGTCCTTTCAGAGACAGCCGTCTTCCAATACAAGTGTGATAATTTCTATCATCCAGAAGCTGATGGTGGTATCAGCATCCTCGATGATACTCTCGGCATCGATTGGAGAATTCCAACAGAGCATGCTAATCTCTCAGAGAAAGATACAAAGCATAAGATGTTGAAGGATTTCGATAGTCCGTTCGATATCAATGTAGATTTATACAAATAAAAAAGAAAAATAACATACTTCACGGCATGAATGATTTTAAAGATATAAAAGTAGCAGTAGCCGGTACCGGCTACGTAGGTCTGAGCATAGCAACCCTGTTGTCTCAGCACCATCGTGTAACAGCAGTAGATGTAATCCCAGAGAAGGTGGAGAAACTCAACAATAAAATTTCTCCTATCCAGGACGATTACATTGAAAAGTATTTGGCTGAAAAGCCATTGAACCTCGTGGCAACCCTTGACGGCAAATCAGCCTATAAGGATGCAGACTTCGTAGTGATTGCAGCACCAACCAACTACGACCCAGTGAAGAACTACTTCGATACAACCCATGTAGAAGAAGTCATCGACCTGGTTCTGGAGGTAAACCCAGATGCAGTGATGGTCATTAAGAGTACCATCCCAGTAGGCTACACCCGTAGCCTCTACTTGAAGTATGCCAAGAAGGGTGTGAAGAAGTTCAACCTTCTCTTCTCTCCAGAGTTCCTTCGTGAGAGCAAGGCACTCTACGATAACCTTTACCCAAGCCGCATTATCGTAGGCTATCCAAAAATTATCGAGCGCCCTGAGTTCGAAGAGGAAAATGAGGCAATCAAGTCAGTAACCAATGTCGAGATGTTGAAGGAAGCAGCCAAGACATTCGCCGTTTTGCTCCAGGAAGGTGCCATCAAGGAGAACATCGATACCCTCTTCATGGGTATGAAGGAAGCTGAGGCTGTCAAGCTCTTTGCCAACACCTATCTGGCACTCCGAGTAAGCTACTTCAATGAGTTGGATACATACGCTGAGGTAAAGGGACTCGATACCAAGGCAATCATCGATGGCGTAGGTCTCGACCCACGAATCGGCACCCATTACAACAACCCAAGCTTCGGCTATGGTGGTTATTGCTTGCCAAAGGATACCAAGCAGCTTCTGGCAAACTATGCCGATGTTCCAGAGAACCTGATAGAGGCAATCGTAGAAAGCAACCGTACCCGTAAGGACTATATCGCTGATGCTGTTCTCCAGAAGGCTGGTTATTATAACGAGAATAGTACTTTCGATGCTAGCAAGGAGCACAATTGTGTGATTGGTGTCTATCGCTTGACCATGAAGTCAAACAGCGATAACTTCCGTCAGTCCGCCATCCAGGGCATTATGAAGCGTATCAAGGCAAAGGGGGCAGAGGTGATTATCTATGAGCCAACATTGGAAAATGGAAGTACATTCTTCGGTAGCAAGGTTGTAAATGATATGGATGCTTTCAAGAAGCAGAGCCAGGCCATCATTGCCAATCGTTACGATGCATGCTTAGATGATATAAAGGAGAAGGTATATACTAGAGATATTTTTAGAAGAGATTAAGATTATGGTAAGTTATAATATAGATTTAACGGGTAAAACTATCCTCGTTACAGGTGCTGCAGGATTTATTGGTAGCAACTTGGTAAAGCGTTTATTTAGCGATGTAAAGAATATCAAGGTTATTGGTATCGATAGCATTACCGATTATTATGATGTCAATATCAAGTATGAACGACTCAAGGAGATTGAGGCATTGGGTAAGGATTGGACTTTTGTTCATGATTCTATTGCCAACAAGGATGTTATTGAGAAAATCTTCTCTGGGAACAAGATTTCTGTAGTGGTGAATCTTGCAGCTCAGGCAGGAGTACGTTATAGTATTACAAATCCTGATGCTTATATCCAAAGTAACCTTATTGGTTTCTATAACATTCTTGAGGCTTGTCGTCATCACGAGGTAGAGCATCTAGTTTATGCTTCTTCATCTTCTGTTTATGGTTCAAACAAGAAGGTGCCTTATTCTACGGATGACAAGGTGGATAATCCTGTAAGTCTATATGCTGCTACCAAGAAGAGTAATGAGCTGATGGCTCATGCGTATTCTAAACTCTATAACATTCCAAGTACTGGCTTGAGATTCTTCACCGTGTATGGTCCAGCTGGAAGACCGGACATGGCTTACTTCGGATTTACTAATAAACTGGTAAAGGGTGATACCATCAAGATTTTCAATTATGGTAACTGCAAACGTGACTTCACTTATGTAGATGACATCGTTGAGGGCATCGTAAGAGTAATGCAGCATGCTCCTGAGAAGCAGAATGGAGAGGATGGATTACCTATTCCTCCATATAAAGTATATAATATAGGTAACAGCCATCCGGAGAACTTGCTGGAGTTTGTAAGCATCTTACAGGAAGAATTGATTCGGGCAGGTGTATTACCTGAGGATTATGATTTTGAGGCGCACAAGGAACTCGTGGCAATGCAACCTGGCGATGTGCCAGTTACTTATGCCGATACTACTCCATTGGAAGAGGATTTCGGATATAAGCCATCTACACCATTAAGAGATGGTTTGAGAAATTTTGCAGAGTGGTATAAAGAGTATTATTTCTAGAATTATTTGTACTAGATTTTATAGTTATATAGAATATAAACATATAGTAAATATGAAAAAAGTTATATATTTGGCTTACGATTTAGGCGTAAATGGAGATTACTCTTCATTATACCAATGGTTGGCAGGAAAGAAAGCTAAAGAGTGTGGTGATAGTTTCTGCCGTTTTGTTTATGAGTTTAAGACCATAAATAAAAATGAAACGAATGATGATACTAAAAAAGCTTTGATGGAAATACAGCAGGACCTTAAAGAATCTGTCAAGATAAAGCAAGGAACGCGTATATATGTTTGTTCAGACTTTTTTTATAATGATAAAGTTAAATTAACTGGAGCTTTCATCATAGGAAAAAGAAAGCAGAATCCTTGGCAAGAATATGAAAATGATGGTGATGGTTTAGATTCGATTGATTAGTATGAATGTAATCGTTGATACGGGATTTTGGTATTCGTTTTTAGGAACAAGAGAGCAAGTAAGACATTCTGTTGCAGAAGTTGTATTTGGTAAACTCAATAATTTAGATGCAAACTTTCTTGTTCCTTTTCCAACACTTTACGAAGCAATCAATACAAAATTACTTAAGGATAAATATCGAGATAAGGCTGATTGGTTTTTAAAGCAATTGCAGTCTAATCCTCATTTTATAAGAATTCCTGATGATGAATATAAGGCTAAAGCGTATGATTTGACCATTGAGAAGAATTATCGAGGTTTCAGTTTAGTGGATAATGTTATTAGAGTTATGATGCAAGATCCTAATTTGAAAATCCATGCATTACTTACTTTTAATATTGATGACTTTATTGACATAGCAGCTAAGCGAGGTATTGAAATTCCGAATGAGCTATATGGTAAATAGATGAGAATATTTTAAAAGGTTATTAAATATCTGTATAATAGATTATTCCAGTATTTTGAACAGTAGATGCGTATGGTACATGGAATAAAACAATATAAAGCACAATGGAAGTTATAAAGACTAATATAGAAGGCGTACTCATTATTGAGCCACGCCTCTTCAAAGACTCTCGTGGTTATTTCTTCGAGAGCTTTTCTCAGAGAGAATTTGATGAGAAAGTAGCCCCAATCTTGGGTCATAAGATATACTTTTGCCAAGATAATGAGAGTATGAGTTCTTATGGCGTAATGCGAGGTTTACATTTCCAGCGACCACCATTCACACAGACAAAGTTAGTACGCTGTGTTAAGGGTGCAGTGCTCGATGTAGCAGTGGATATTCGAAAGGGCTCTCCAACTTATGGCAAACATGTAGCAGTGGAACTGACAGAGGACAATCATCGCCAGTTCTTTATCCCAAAAGGGTTTGCCCACGGTTTTGCCGTGTTAAGTGAAACCGCAGTCTTTCAATACAAGTGTGATAACTTCTATCATCCAGAGGCAGATGGTGGAATATCTATCCTTGATGATAGCCTAGGCATAGATTGGAAGATTCCGACGGAGCATGCGATACTCTCAGAGAAAGATACGAAGCATGAATTTTTGAAGGATTTTGATAGTCCATTTGATATCAATGTGGATATGTATGAATAAAAATGTACTATATGTGTATTGAAAACTTAGTCTTCAAGAAAAAGTTATTATGTCTCTTTCACAAGAAAACAGTAAAAGAATAGCAAAAAATACGATACTCCTATATTTTCGTATGTTGTTCCTTATGGGAATTTCACTGTATACGAGTCGTGTTGTACTGAATACGTTAGGAGTAGAGGATTATGGAATATATAATGTCGTTGGTGGTATTGTTGCCATGTTTGGTTTTATCAATAGTTCTATGGCGTCAGCTACACAGCGTTTTATTACATTTGCTTTAGGACAGGAGAATGCTAAACAACTAGAGTCTGTATTTGGAACTACATTATTGATTCATTCCATTATCTCATTCTTAGTTGTAATTTTAGGTGAAACAATTGGTTTATGGTTTCTCTATAATAAAATGCAGATTCCTGAGTTAAGAATGGATGCAGCGTTTTGGGTTCTCCAGTGTTCTATAGTCTCTACGGTTATTTTGATCTTGAGTGTACCCTATAATGCAGCAATTATTGCTCATGAGAAGATGGCAGCTTTTGCATACATCTCTATTTTAGAAGTAGTATTAAAGCTTTTAATAGTATACTTATTGCTATGTTTCTCTTTTGATAAATTGATATTGTATGCCGTTTTACTTGTTGCTGTTCAGGCATTGATACAGGTTTGCTATAGATTATATTGTCTAAGGCACTTTCAGGAAACAAAGGTTTTTTGTAGATGGAACAAGCCTCTGTTTAAGGAAATGACCGGATTTGCTGGATGGAGTCTTTTTGGTAATTTATCAGCTGTATGTTTTAATCAAGGATTAAACATGCTCCTGAATGTATTCTTCGGACCAATTGTAAATGCTGCAAGAGCCATAGCTGTTCAAGTTCAAAATGCAATTTTACAGTTCGTCAGCAATTTTCAAATGGCACTAAACCCTCAAATAACCAAGATGTATGCCCAGCAGAAGATGGATGATATGCGAACATTGATGTATAGGAGTGCAAGATTTTCATTCTATCTTCTTTTTCTGCTGTCTTTACCGGTTTTGTTTGAAACTAACTATTTGTTAACTCTGTGGTTAAAAACAGTTCCTGATAATACTGTCATTTTCTTGAGAATTATGATATGTACTTCTTTGTTGAATGCTGTCGCCAATCCTTTGATTATAGCTAATCAAGCTACTGGAAAAGTTAGGAAATATCAAGCCATTTGTGGTACTTTATTACTAATGATTCTACCGATTTCTTATGTGTGCTTGTTACTAGGATATCCTGCCTATGCAGTCTTTGTTGTGCATTTTGTGATAGAATGTGTAACTCAGTTGGCAAGAATGATATTGTTAAGACCATTGATTGGAATTCGTATAAAGGATTACATATTATATATATATAGTAGAATATCAATAGTTACAGTTGTTTCTCTTTTGTTTCCATTGATTGTTTATAATATATGTAGTGAAACCGGTTTTATAAGGTTTGTTTTGATAAGTTTGAGTTGTGTTCTTTCTGTCTCAATTTGTACATTCTTTATTGGATTGACTAACTCTGAGCGCCTGTTTTTTCAAACGAAGTTTAAAGAAATCATTCTAAGGAAGTAAAAATCATGATTAAAATTGATAAAAAGGAAGATTGTTGTGGTTGCAATGCCTGTGTACAGCGATGTCCCAAACACTGTATTGCTATGGTCGAGGATCAGGAAGGCTTTTCTTATCCTCGGATCAATAGTAATTTGTGTGTTGATTGCGGGCTTTGCGAAAAAGTTTGTCCAAAACTTAATATTCGCCAAAGATTAAATACTCTAGGATATTTTGCAGTTAAAAATAACAATGAAAGTGAACGCTTGGCTAGCTCTTCTGGGGGTGTTTTCATACTATTAGCCAAGGAGATTATCTCTAGTGGTGGTGTTGTTTTTGGTGCGGTATATGATGAAAATTGGGAAGTTCATCATGTTTCGGCAACTAACCTGGTTGAGGTTTTCCCTATGATGGGAAGCAAATATGTTCAAGGACGTATAGAAGAATCTTATAAGCAAGCGGAAGATTTCCTTAAAAAAGGGAGGAAGGTGTTGTTTACAGGAAGTCCATGTCAGATTGCTGGTTTAAGGTCATTTTTGCGATTTAAGGAATATTCGAATCTTTTGGCAGTAGATTTTCTTTGTCATGGAGTTCCTAGTCCTGGCATTTGGCGTCAATATCTTGCAGAATCATTTGGTGGTTATAATAGAACTGCAAAAATGTCGCCGAAGGCGACCGATGGAAAAAATACCGTTTTGTTTCAATCTCTAAATGCAAAGTCCCCCATAGGGGACATTAAATTTAGAGATAAGACGGATGGATGGAAAAAATACCGTTTTGTCGTCCGTCAAAAGTCCGCCTCTAAGGCGGACCAAAATTCCGTTTTGTCGTCCGTATTTCATTATGATAATGAGTATATGAATGGATTCTTGAATGATATTTATTTGCGTCCATCATGTTATCATTGTACATTAAAAAATGGTGCTAGTCATTCTGATATGACGATTGCTGATTATTGGGCAGCTAAGGTAGTTGATAAAGATTTCGATGATGATAAGGGCTTAGGATTGGTTATCCTATATTCTGAAAAAGGAAGGAAGGTTTTTGCTGGATTGGATTTGACAGTCCGGGAAGTTTCGAGTGAAAATGCTCATTTATATAATGGTGGTTTTAATGAGCATACGCTTCCACATCCTAAAAGAGCCAAGTTCTTTAGGATGATAAGCTGTGGCTATTCGGTCTCAGACTCGGTAACTACTTGTTTAAAAGTATCTGTTATCAGAAGGAATCTTCGAAGAATTAAAACTGTTATGAAAAAAATATTGAATCGCGCATGAAATCTCAAATTAATAATTTAGCTTCTCAACGTTTAGTTTGGTTAGACGCTCTAAAGGGAATTGGTATATTGTTAATAATGACGTGCCATGCAGGTTTGCTGCCTCGTGTATCAATCTTTTTGACGGCAGGGTATGTTTCGCTTTTTTTTGTTGCTTCTGGGTTTACATATAAAGCCAAACCGACATTTACTAGTGAAATAGGGAAGCGTTCTAAACGCCTTTTGTTGCCATACTTCTTTTATGTATCGTTGAGCATTATCCTAATGAATGCTTTCCATATAAAGGGAGATTTTATTCAGCAGGTATTGGGAATGATTTATTCTCGTTATTCTTTGTTTTTCGGTATAAATGATGTTAGAGATGTACCCATGCTTACGCAGACATGTAATTCGCCAACTTGGTTTTTAACAGCTTTGTTTACTTCTTTAATGGTTATGTACATAATAAAATCATTGAAGTGGCAATGGGTGGTTATTACTTGTTTGGGACTTTCAGTTTTAACTCTTTATCTTCCGTTTTTGTTGCCTTGGAGTTTGGATACAGCCTTTGTGGGGGCTTTGTTTATTTATCTAGGTAAGAAGATTCGGGGGGGGCTATTCTGGATACCGAATGGTAAGACTTGGCTTGGTTGTTTTGTAATATATGCAGTTGTCGTTTTCTTGGAAAAAACAAATAATATTAGTGTAAGGCAATATGGTGTACATGAACCTTTTTCTATACTTAGTTATTTATTTATTGGGGTTATGGAGACATTGTTGCTGGTATACTTATTCATGAAATTTGAAAAAACAATTTTAATTAAATTATTGGCTTATGTTGGTCGCATGTCTTTGGTGTTAATGTGTGTACATGCTCCATTGATTGTGATATTTAAGAAGAAACTCTGTTCAACTTGTAATTTAAATGATTCTGTAGTTGTATTAGCTGCTTTGCTTTTTGCATTTGTTATTGCCTATTTCATACAAATGCTGAGTCATAAGATTAATAAACCAATAGTTTCAAATATATTAGGTGTATAATGAATAAAAAGATAGGAATTTTATCATTGCCTTTTCATAGAAATTATGGGGGCATTCTCCAGTCCTATGCATTATATAGGGTAATTCAAAAGTTAGGATATTCTCCTTGTTTACTCAATCGTGATGTTGTAAATCATGTTAGTAAGAAGGAATGGTTGATAAATATTAAACGTAATCTATTTTCGATTATAGGTATAAAAAGTCATCCAACCTGCTATCAGATATTAAGAGAAAGTTTAAGTTCTATGCTTTCTTTTGTCGATAAGAATATACCTAACAGGCTCAACTTCTATGAATTCTCTACTTTGGAAAATATCAAATTTGATGCTGTGGTAGTAGGAAGTGATCAAGTGTGGCGAAAAGGATATACTCCTGATACTAAGTTGTATTTTTTGAGCTTCTTGAAAACTCATAATACAAAGCGTATAGCTTATGCTGCTTCTTTTGGTGTTGATAATTGGCAGTTTGATACCAATGAGACTGAAGAGCTTCAATCTTTGGCGCATAGTTTTAAGAGTATTTCTGTCCGTGAAGATAGCGCAGTTGAGTTATGTGAGAAGAATCTCGGTGTGCCTGCCATGCAGGTTCTAGATCCTACTTTATTATTAACAAAGAAGGATTATGAGGAAATAGCTGGTGTTAATAGTGTAAGTTCTCACAAAAAGCAATTGCTTCTTTTTAATCTGAGCAATAATGAATTTAAAAGTCAAGTCTCACAAAGCATTGCAGAATTGTTGAGTGCAGAAGTTGTTGATTTTAATCTACCTGTTTATACTGATTATTTCTTGCCAGAAGTATATCAGTTTAAGAGTGTAGAATCCTGGTTAGATTCTTTTGCTAGTGCGGATTTTGTCTTGACAGATTCTTTTCATGGTACAGCATTTGCTATTAATTTTAATAAGCCTTTCATTGCTTTTGGAAGCAAGGAAAGAGGACAGGCTCGTTTTTTGTCTTTATTGAGAATGTTTGGTTTGGAGAATAGATTAGTTGATAATCTTGATGAAGCAAAGAAAGTATGTGCTGAGCCTATTGATTGGGCTGATGTTAATGCACGTCTGGCAAATTATAGAAAACAGTCATTGGATTTTTTAACTCATGCATTGGCAGATGGATAAAGTAGTTTGTTATGTCGACTCCATAAATCAGATGGATTTTCAGAAGGATGTAATCTTAACGCCTTACTATCTGACTAAGTTCTTGGAGTGTAAAGGAGATTTTTATTATGGGTCTAATTCTGGAACAGTTGCGCTTCCAAAAGAATTTCGTAACTTAACTCTTCATGATTTGCATACAAAGAATAGTTCTTTCAAGCTTTTCTTGAAGCTTTTCATGATTATAGTGCGAAATCATCGTAATATAAAATGTTTGTTTACATTTCATCTCACTTATATTTCTATGATTTTGGCAGTTGTTTTGAAATGTTTCAATAAGAAGTCAAAGGTTTGGATTGCTGCCGATTTAAATCTGAATAATGCAGAACAATTAGTTTCTCATGAATTTGTATTTTCTTCTGGAATATTAGGCTTATTAAAACGAAAGTTTATTGATATGGTTTTCCATAAGGTTGATATTTATAGTATGGAAACCATGCAATATTATAGAATGTTTGAGCCATTATTTCTAAAAAAAGGATGGAAGTCTTTGGCTTATTTTCCTTGTAGCTGGGATGAGGATGGTATTCCAATAGGAGCAAAGGAAAAAGAAAACATAATTATTACCTGTGGGCGGTTAGGCACTTACTAAAAAAACACAGAAATGCTTTTGAAAGCTTTAATTAATGTAGATTTAAAAGATTGGAAAGTATACCTGATTGGACCCATGACAGATGACTTTTCTTTAGCTAATGAAAATAAAACCTTCAAAGAATATGTAAGGTTGTATTTTAAAAAGTATCCTCATCTGAAAGATAAGGTAATTTTTACTGGTCCTATTTTTGATACCCAGGTTTTGTTTGAATATTTTAGAAAAGCCAAAATTTTTGTCTTGACTTCGAGATACGAGGGATTTGGTAATGTTCTGGCTCATGCTCGATGGAATTCTAATTACATTATTTCTACTGATGTAGGTGGAGCATGTGATATGACTGATAATTGGAAATATGGAAGTAAGGTCAAGCAAGATGATGCTTTGGGCTTAGCTTTAATATTTAAAGAAGTATTATTATCATATGATAAATTAATATTTTCACATGATTTTAGTAAGGGAATTTCTTATAATATCTCAATGTCAAATTTATTAACTCGATTTTTCTAAATGGATTATTCAACAAGATATTTAAGTATAAAGATAACGTTCTTAATTATTAATTTTTTTAGTGTATATATCTTTTATTTCTTCTCTAAAAAGATTTCACATTGTATTTCATATAGAAAGGCTTGGAAAAATGCTTATCCAATCATTTTTGCTTATTCTATAAGTATGGGATTAAGATTTGGTCGAGAAATTGATTACAATTTATATTATGAACGTTATAATGAAATCGGACAAGATATAACTAAGTCTACTTATGAACCTGTATTCAATGTAATATGTTGGTCATTAAATCAGGTGGGCATACCTTACTGGGTATTTATATGGTTATGTAGTATTTTTATTATATATGCTTTAATGCATTTATTGATTAATAATTATAGACCATATACATTATATGCTAGTTTGATTTTTTTATTTTTAGCACATGATGTTGAATTGTTAATAAGGTATTATTTGGCTTTTTCATTTCTAATATTAGCTTTTTCGTATTATAAGCTTAAAAAAAATAAGATATCAATAATACTAGTCATATTGTCTTTTGGATGTCATGTAGGAATGGCACCTGTTATTCTTATTTTAATATGTTTAATGAAAGTTCCTAAATTAATACTTCCAGCTTTGCTTGTTGAAGTTTTGTTTGTAATAAGTTCTCTAGCAGGTGAAACTGGTATTTTAAGTTTTTTAGCTCCATATGTTCAATTATTTGGCTTAATTGATGATAGAGCAGCAAGCTATGCGGACTCGTTTACTGATATAATTAATGGCGATTTTGGTAAAATAGGAAAACACGATACGATTATATATACACGTGTTATTCGAAATATTCTTCAGTATTCTGTGCCTATATTTTTAGCACCGCTTTTAGTAAAGAAAAAAATAATTGGTTTTTTAGAAGCAAATATTTTTTATGTAGGTGTTATTTTATCTCCTATTTTTATGCAGGTTGAGATTTTAAATAGAATTAGTTCAAGCATCTTGTTCTTTTCTATTATCGTAAGTGGAGCTTCTTATGTTTATGTGTTTAATCATAAAAATGAATTTAAACCTTGGCAGATAAATTTTTGTCGAGTTTCTGTTTTTGCTTCAATATGGCCGGTATTTTCAAATATTCTTTCAAGAGATACCTGGTGGCATATGCTTTACATTTGGGATGCTGGTAATCTAAATACGCTTCCTTTACAATATTTCTTAAATGAATTAAATTAAAATAGTATGGATAAAATTTCAATAATTACAGTTACATATAATTGTGTAAATGAAGTAGAAAAGACAATCAAGGATGCTTTATCTTTGGAATATCCTGATTATGAGGTGATTGTTATAGATGGTGCTAGCAAGGATGGTACCTGCGAATTATTAAACAAGTATAAAGAGCAGTTTGCCTATTTTGTATCAGAACCAGATAAAGGCATATATGATGCAATGAATAAGGGTATCTGTGCAGCAACAGGAGATTGGATTATCTTCCAAAATGTTGGAGATGTCTTTGATGGTAAAGATGTTCTAAAACGCATCTTTTCTAAACAATGGGATGATACAGACATATTATATGGAGATGGACAAGTAGTATATGCTTCTGGACTGAAGTACATGAAGCCTTGGGGACCTTTTTATTTATCTACTAAAAGGCTTCATGGCATGGGATTTAGCCATCAGTCTGTTTTTGTACGTTCAAGCTGGGCAAAGAAATACCCGTTTGATTTGTCTTTCAGATGTTGTGCAGACTATAATATGATGGTTACTTGTTATAAGAATGGTGCAAAGTTTAACTATGTACCGATTTCGGTAACTATTTGCGAGGGCCGATTTGGATTTTCTGAAAGCCATCGTATGCTTCAGCTTACTGAAGAAGCTCGCATTTGCGGTATAGAGAATACTTTATATTTCAAAATTATTAAAGCTAAGAGAACTTTGGTTCGTAAGATACGCAAAACAATTAAGTCATGAAACATTTTATTATAACAGTTGATACGGAGGGAGATAATTTATGGGAATATAAAAAAGGAACTCCTATAGGTACAGAGAACGCTAAATATTTGCCTCGCTTTCAATCTTTATGTGAGAAATATGGTTTTAAACCTGTTTATTTGACCAATTATGAAATGGCTTCTTCGGATACCTTTGTGACAGAAGCAAAAAAATGGCTGGATAAAGGAAATTGTGAAATAGGAGTTCATCTCCATGCATGGAATAATCCCCCATTGGTAGAATTACCTGCAAAATATGATGGCAATCCTTATTTGATTGAGTATTCTGATGATGTGATGAGGCAAAAGTTTGATTTTATTTACAATATGATAACTGATAGATTTGGTATTAAGCCAGTCTCGCATCGTGCTGGTAGATGGGCGATGGATGATAGATATTTTCGTATACTTGAAGAATATGGTATCTTGATAGATTGTTCTCATACCCCTTCTGTTGATTGGAGTAAATCTATGGGTAGTACACAAGGTGGTAGTGACTATACGAATGTTCCTAACCAAGTGCACAATATAGGTAAGGTGTTGGAGGTTCCACCAACTTTGCGTTTTATGCATCATGCTCTAAGTGGAAGTTTAAAACATCGTATGAAAACTTTAGTTAAGGGCGAGCCAGTATGGTTGCGTCCAGCTTTGGAATCTTATTCTGCGATGAAGAAAGTTGTTGATGTAGTAAATAAAGAAACTCAAACTGATTATTTGGAATTTATGATTCATTCTGCAGAAATGATGCCAGGAGGAAGCCCATATTTCAGAACAGAGGATTCTATAGAAAAGATGTATTTGGAGATGGAATCATTCTTCAAGTACGTGAGTGAATTAGGATACAAAGGTTGTACATTAAAAGAATATTATGAGTTCAAGATTTATTAGTCTTATTGTTATTTGTTTTATTTCTTTGAAAGTCGCTGCCCAGATTCCAAATTTTGGTACTACCGTTGGTGACCAGAAACTATATGGTTATTCTTCCATGAAATATAGAGCCAAGGCTGATACTTGGGAAACGTATTCAACTTTGCAATATGGTATTGGTAACCATTTTCAAACTGGTGTTGACTTATATACCAATAGTGCTGCTAATTATATTGGTTATATCGTAAGAGGTGGAACAAAGATAAATGACTATTTGAAGATCGGTGCACAGCTGACTCCATCTTTTGATCTGAATGATCATCACAAGTTCAGTTATTTAACATCGGCTCTTTATATCAATGGTAATATAACGAAGGATGGCAAGTGGTTTTATGTAACCGATACCTGGTTGGAGAACAATGAGGATGAATTAACTTCCGCTAAACAATGGAGCTATATTGGTCATACATTTGCTCTTCCTGGCAAGGGAAACAGCATTACTCCTATGGTAGGTGCTATTCATTCCTGGAAGTTTGATCAGGATGTGGATTTGTCTATGGGATGTTATTATTCTCATAAGAATATCAACCTTTATGCTTGGGCAAATGATATTCTGACCAAACAACCACGATTTGTATTAGCCGTTGAGTTTGCTTTCAGTAACAAATAAGTATAATGGATAAATTTAAGAGAATCTTACAGTTTTGCGGTGCTTGTATAGCGTTCTATATTGGTGCCGGTTTTGCGACAATGCAAGAGGTGATGCAATATGAGGCGTCTTATGGTAGTGAGTTCTGGATTGTAATAGCAGTATGTGCTGTTATATATGTATATACCAATCTCTCGTTTATATCAAATGGTCATCGTTTGCATGTAAAGCATAATGGTGATATTTACAAGGCATATTGCGGAAAATATATCGGCAAATTCTTCGATTATTTCTCAGCCTTGTTCTGCTATATGAGCTTTGTGGTAATGTGTGGAGGTGCCAATTCTACTGCTATGGAGCAGTGGGGATTGCCTAATGGCGTAGGTGCTGCCATACTTGCGGCATTGGTTATCGTGACAGCTGTTTTTGGCTTGAATCGTATTGTCAAGACATTGGGCATTTTCGGTCCTATTATCGTAGTACTCATTATCTTTGTTGCCATCTGGACAGCTATTAGTGGTTTCCCTCATTTTGCGGAAGGATTGCAAGCCGTAGATAGTGGCAAGTATGAGATTACTCAGGTAGGAGATGGTAATCCATTTGCTTCTGGTGCTTCGTATGGCGGATTTGTGATATTGTGGTTTGCTGCATTCTTGAGTAAGATTGGGGCTAACCATGACAAGAAGGAAGTGAATATGGGAATGTTGCTTTCTACTCTCGCCATCTTTGCTGCTGCAGCTGTTTGCTGTGTTGCTTTGATTGCCAATATTGATTCTACCTGGAATGTAGGTATTCCTGCGTTGGTTTTGGCAAAGAGCATTCATCCTCTTCTTGCAACTGTTTTTACTGTTATCATCTTCTTTGGTATATACACTTCTGCATGTCCTTTACTTTGGACCGGTATTCGTGTAATCTCAACAGATGGTACAAAACTTTATAAGATTTTGATTATTGTAGGTGGTATCGTAGGCTGCATGATTGCATGCTTTGTACCATATCGCCCATTGTTGAATGTAATCTATGGCTTGAATGGTTATCTGGGTTTTATCCTGGTAGCATTTATGTTGGTTAATGATTTAAAACTTTTAATAAAAAATAGTTAGACAATGAAGAATTCTATATTTAATCACAAGTGTATCGTTTTTTGTGCTGATCATTATAATCCTTTAGGTTTATGCCGTAGCCTTGGAGAAAAAGGAATTAGCCCAATTGTGGTTCTAACAGATGCTCATGCATCAATGTTGCCACATTGTAAATATGTTAGTGAAATTCATTATGTAAAAAATGAAGAGGATGGTTTGAACTTTATTATCAATAATTATGGTAATGAACCTAATAAGCCTTTTATTTTTACAGGAAGTGATGATACAACTCGCATGTTAGATCTTCATTATGACGAACTCAAAGATAAGTTCTATTTTTATAATGGAGGTAGTCAAGGTAATATTACTAAATATCAGAATAAGGAGGTTATTACAGAAACTGCCTTGAAGTGTGGTTGTGATATTCCTAAAACTGAAGTTGTGAATAAGGGAAATCTGCCTAAATCTCTTAAATATCCTGTAATTACCAAAGCTATTATTTCTGAAGGTAATTGGAAAGCTGATATGCATATTTGCAAGAATGAGCAAGAACTTCTAGAGGCTTATAAAACCATTAAGAGCAACCCGCTGTTAGTGGAGGAATTCATTGTTAAGAAAAATGAGTTGTGCGTAGATGGATTTAGTATAAATGGTGGAAATGAAGTATGGATGCCTTATACATCTGAGTACATACGTTTTTCTGATTTGAGCTATGGAAATTATATGTGGATGAAACCTCTCGTTGACGATGATGCTAGAAATAAAATTCAAAAAGTCCTACAGGAAGCAAATTATTCAGGAATCTTTGAGGCTGAGTTCCTTATTGACGAAGAGAACAAATTGTATTTTCTAGAGATTAACTTTAGAAATTCAACTTGGAGTTATGCTTATACTTTTGGAGGCTTAAATTTGCCTTATCAATGGGCAGTTTCTACATTAAAAGGAAAGATTGATTTTGCAAGTGCAAATATTCGTAAAAAGCCTTTTACTGCTATGGCAGAGATGAATGATTTCCGGTCTGCTGTAAAGACTGGTGAAATTTCTTTCTTTAAATGGTTGATTCAAGCATATAAAACTGACTGTCATTATTATTATAATAAGAAGGATTCTTCTCCATTTTGGCATTTACTCCTTCATACGCTTTTAAGAAAATTCAGAAAATGATGAGAGTAGTTCATTTGATTTGGAGCTTGTCAACTGGTGGGGTTGAAACCATGTTGGTGGATATAATAAATGAGCAGGTTAAGCATGCTTTGGTTTCTTTGATTGTTATGAATGATTCGGTTGATTCTGAATTAATAGGAAACCTGGATAAGAAATGCAATGTTCTTTGTTGTGGACGAAAAGCTGGTACAAAGAATCCTCTTCCTTTGATAAAGCTGAATTACTGGCTTTTTAAGATAAAGCCAGATATCATCCATGTTCATGGTGGGGGATTGGGTAAAGTCTCACTTTACCCATCCCCTAAAGTCTTTACCATTCATAATGCTCATTCTGAGTCTTCTGAGTATAAAAAATATAAGGTATTGTATTCTATATCTAAAGCAGTTCAGGAATATACTAGAGAACAAGGATTTGAGTCGGTTGTTGTAGAAAATGGTATAAGAGTTAAAGATATTAGAGTTAAGGAAGATAATTCTGCAAGTGAAACTATGCAGATTGTGCAAATAGGGCGATTGTATCATCCTCATAAAGGTCAACATATACTTATTGAAGCTATGAATATAATAGTTAATGAGATGAAGGAAAAAATAATATCTGTTGACTTTATAGGAGATGGGTCGTCATATAAATATCTAGTAGGATTAGTTCGTAAATATCATCTTGAAGAGCATGTCCGTTTTTTAGGGGGACATACAAGAAAGTTTATTTATGATAACTTATGTAACTATGACCTTTTGATACAACCATCTATTTCTGAAGGATTCGGCTTGACAGTCGCAGAAGCGATGGTTGCTGGTGTTCCTGTTCTTGTGAGCAACGTTCCAGGAACTATGGAAGTGATAGGGCAAGGGAAATATGGCAAGTACTTTGAAACAGATAATCCAAGGAGCCTTGCTGATAGTATCCTACAGATAAAGAGTGATGGATGTAATCGAAAACGCTTGAAAGAAGCTAGAGATTATGCAATTTCTAATTTTGATATTTCTCATACAGCCCAAACATATCTGGCAGAGTATAAACGAATATTGAATAAGTCATAAATTTTAGTAGTAATGAAAGAGGTTGTTGTATTTGTTAAGAACCTAACAAGCGGTGGAGCTGAAAAACAATCGGTTTTATTGGCAAAGATATTGGCTAATGATTGTAAGGTGCATTATGTTATTTTCAATGGAAAGAAAATTCATGATAAATATTTGAATTTGTTAAAGGAAGATCCACGTGTCAAGATAAAAATATTTGATGGCAATTACGTGCTTCGTTTCTTTGCCATGGTGCAATACTTAAAAGCAAATCACATAGATGTGATTTTTTCATATTTAACCATGGCAAATCTTTTAGCTGTTACAATTGGAAAAATAGCTAAGACCAGAAAGATTTATACCGGTTTACGAAATGCTCGTCTTCCTTATCTTAAGCAGCTGGTTGACAAAATTGTCTGCAACTATGTTGCTACTGCGGCTGTTTGTAATTGCTATTCAGGTAAAAAGCATTTTATATCAAAAGGTTTTAAGGAAGATAAAATATTAGTTATCCCTAATTGCTTTGATAATATTTTGCCTTATTCTCCTAAAAAACAATCTTCGGTTATAAAAATTATAACGGTAGGAAGATTTGTCAAGCAGAAAGACTATGAGACTGCAATCGCTTGCATTGCTGGATTAAAAGACATGTGTCCTACAATAATGTTTAAATTTATAATTGTTGGATATGGTGAATTGGAAAGTCAGGTAAGGCAGTGGGTGAATGCATATAAGGTAGGAAGTTTTACAGAAATCTTGATTAATCCGAATAATATTCCTCAGTTGGAATATGATGCTGATATATATCTGTCTACCTCTTTGTTTGAGGGAACTAGTAATTCTATCATGGAGGGTATGAATGCTAATCTTCCTGTAGTATGCACAGATGTAGGAGATAATTATTGCTTGGTGAAGGAAAAAGTAAACGGATTCTTATGTAATACGGGTGATGTGCATACTCTTTCTTTAAGATTAAAGGAATTGCTAAAGGCAAATGATTTAAGGGAAAATATGGGGAAAAAATCTAAAGAGATTTTAGCTGATAATTTTGGAGTTGACATTTTTCTTAAACGATATTTGGATTTAATATAATGGCAGATAACAGAAACTTTTTTTTAGTAGATATGCCAATAGACAAGGAGTGGCCTTTATTGAAAGGACTTGAGGCTAGTTCTGGTCAAAAATGGACCATCGCTTATAGAGAGGGACGTTTGCGTATTCCTTTCTATCGCCGCTTATGGAATTTTATTTTTTTTCCTTTGAGAATTCGCTTATTTAAAAAAGCCAGTAAAATCATCGCATGGCAACAATTTTATGGGGTCATGTTCTTATTTTATGATAGATTGTTTGGGGATAAAAAGATGGATGTCAGTATTATGACTTTTATCTATAAAGGACGAGTAGGTTTGATAGGAAAACTATATAAAGCATTCATTGGTTATTCTTTGAAATCCTCAAATTTAAAAAACATCATCGTTTTCTCTCAAAGTGAAAAAGAGTTCTATCTAAAATGTTTTCCTTTCTTGAAGGGTAAAATCCATAGCTTTCCTTTATGTATAGCCCCAATAGAAACGGGATTGGTATATGATAAACATTTGTTGGAGGAAGAATATATTTTCACGGCAGGAGCAAGTAATCGTGATTATGATTTCCTTGTTTCCGTTCTTGACCAAACAGAATATAAATTGAAGATAGCTTGGGGAGGGGATATTGCGCATGGTGCTAATATTGAAATTCTTCATAATGTATATGGTGAAGAGATGTACAAGTATCTTTATAATTGCAAAATGGTAGTTATCCCTCTACAGAATTTGAATATATCGTCAGGTCAGCTTATGCTTTTGCAGGCAATGCAATTAGGAAAGCCAATTATTGTTACTAATAATTGTACAATTTATGACTATATAGAAGATGGGAAGACAGGACTGATTTTAGCTAATGAAAAGAAGCTTTGGATAGAAGCGATCAAAAAAATATATAATGATAGCGATTTTTATGATATGCTATCTAAAAATGAAATATATTCTTTTAAGCATGATTTTTCGCTCAAAAGCTTGGGAGAAAAAGTAGGTTCAATAGTTTAATCATTTAATTATGAAAAGTTTTATTAAAACCTTACTTGGACTGTTTTATTGCCGAATCGCTGGCGTTAGATACTCAAAAGGTGTGTATGTAGGACTTGGTTCAAAACTTGTGGGGGGGCAAAAATCAAGCTATCTAAAGGGGTTAAGATAATGCCTCAAGCTATGTTGGTGACATTAGGAAAAGGTATTATAGAAATAGGTGAGGACTCAGAAATTAGTATGTACTCTAGAGTCGCTAGTTTAGGATTTGTTAGAATTGGTCGTTCGGTTTTGACAGGTCCTCATATATTTATAGCAGATTTTAATCATGAGTTTTCAAATCCAGAAATACCTATCATGAACCAAGGAAACCGCTTTGTTCCTAAGGATAATGGGGAGCCTAATGTCTGGATAGAAGATGGCGCGTGGATTGGTACTAATGTGGTGATAGTAGGTAATGTACATATCGGTAAGAATGCTGTAGTAGGAGCTAACTCTGTTGTTACACATGATATACCTGCTTATTCTGTTGCTGTTGGAAGTCCATGTCGAGTAATCAAGCAATACGATTTTGACAAGAATTGTTGGGCTAAATTTTAAATATTTGAATCTTTGATATGGTTTGAAAATCTTATTCATACCTATAAAGGTAATACTTTTATTTTGAAAATCTCTAGTTTTTATGAAAATAGTTGTAACAGGTACTCGTGGTATCCCGAATATCATGGGTGGCGTGGAGACGCATTGTGAGGAATTGTTCCCTAGAATGGTGGAGCGTGGTTATGATGTAACGCTGATTCGTCGCTCGAACTATGTGAAGGATGACTTGCATGAATGGAAAGGTGTGAAACTGGTGACGATTCCTTCTCCTAAGAAGAAGAGTTTCGAGGCCATCATCCATACTTTCCGTGCCATCAATGAGGCGAAGAAGTTGGGCGCAGATGTTTTGCATATCCATGCCATCGGTCCTGCGCTGCTGGTTCCATACGCCAAACTGTTGGGTATGAAGGTGGTGTTTACGCATCATGGTCCTGACTATGACAGGGACAAGTGGGGATTTGCTGCCAAGACAATCCTGAAGATGGGTGAGCGTATGGGCTGCATGTTTGCCGATGATGTCATCGTCATCTCGAATGTCATCAAGAACCTCATTGCCCGTAAATATGGAAGGACGAAGAATGTACACCTTATATATAATGGCGTTTCTGAGCCTGAAATCTGTGACTATCCTGAATATTTCAAGGAACTGGGAATAGAGAAAGGCAAGTATATCCTGGGTATGTGCAGATTTGTGCCTGAAAAGAACCTGCATCATCTGGTGGAAGCGTTTGTAAAGTGGAAAAAGTCGCACACGGATCTCACGGATTCCACGGATATAAAGTTAGTGTTAGCTGGCGATACAGACTTCGAGGATGAGTATTCGTTGGGATTGAAGCAGATGGCAAGGGAGAATGGTGTGGTGCTTACTGGCTTTATCAAAGGCAGAAAGCTTCATTCGCTGTTGACGAATTGCTGCTGCTATTGTCTTCCTTCTTCGCACGAAGGTTTGCCGATTGCCCTGTTGGAGGCGATGAGCTATGGTGTAAAGGTGGTAGTGAGCGATATTCCTGCGAATCTGGAGGTAGGCTTGCCAAAGGATGATTACTTCCATTGTGGCAACGTGGATGAACTTTCGGAAAAGCTCGGAAAGATTATCGAGACTCCATTGCAGCATGTGGATTACGACATGAGCAAGTATGATTGGGACCGGATTGCTGATAAAGTAGGAGGAGTGTATCAAGGGTTGAAGAAATGATGGTTGTATCAAAGCAACAACAGATATTTTTTGATTTCCTGCGATTCATCGTCGGTTCTGCCAAGGAGATACCTGATTCCTTGAAGGAAGCGGATTGGAAGGAGCTATATGCTATTGCCAAGAAGCAATGTCTGGTGGGTGTTCTCTTTGATGGTATCAAGAAGCTACCTGCGGAACATGTAGGGATGAAGAAGGTGTTACTGCTCCAATGGATGGCGGAAAGCCAGATGTTGGAGAAGGCAAATGTTCGGTTGAACGATGCTGCCATTCAGGTTTCTGAGTGGTTCAGGAAGAAGGGATTCAGAACCTGCATTTTGAAAGGACAGGGGAATGCATTGTTGTATCCGAATCCTTATTCCCGGACTCCTGGCGATATTGATATCTGGGTGGAAGGTGGAGATAATCGGGTTATCTCCTTTGTCCGCTCTATCTCGCCTCATGAAAAGGCATGCTATCACCACATCGAGTTCCCACCGTATAAGGGTGTGGAGGTTGAAGTGCATTATCGCCCTAGCTTCCTGCTGTGCTTCTGGCATAACAGAAAGCTTCAGAAATATTATGAGAGGGTGAAGGAGGAGCAGTTCTCGCATCAGGTAATGTTGGGGGAACAAGGTGAGATTGCGATTCCGACAGCGGAATTCAATCTCATCTTCCAGTTGACTCATATCTTTGCTCATCTGATGAATGAGGGGATTGGGCTAAGGCAACTTCTTGATTACTACTATGTATTGATTAGTGATGATTTATTATTGATTAGGGATAGAGTGCTGAAGGAATTGAAGGAGTTGGGGTTGTGGAAGTTTGCCGGGGGTATCATGTATATCATGCAGGAGGTGTTCGGCATGCCTGCCTCTCGTCTTATCGTTCCTCCGAATGAGCAGTATGGGAAATTTGTATTGAATGAAGTGCTGGAAGCTGGAAACTTCGGAAAGCATGATGAGAGGAATCGCTTTGGGAGATCAAAGCTCGGGCATAATCTCCAAAGGGTGTATAGGGATATAAGGCTCATGAAGTATTTTCCTGCTGAGGCTATGAGTGAGCCATTCTTTAGGGTATGGCACTTCTTTTGGAGGATGAAGAATAAGAAATAATTGATTATCTCGGTCTTCTCTCCCTCAGTGAAGAAGAGGAAACCGCTTATTTTTAGTCCCACAGATTTCTTTTAGTCCCACAGATTTCGCGGATTATCACAGATTTCTTTTGATTTTCTTGGTAGTTTCGAGAAAAAACCGTATCTTTGGCGGCAAGTTAAACGTTTTAATAATTGGAGGATAGATTATGAAAGCAAGAACGATAGGATTGAAAGAACCACAGTTAGTGGTTTCAATATCAGACCCATCTTTGGTCAATAAACTTAAAAGTGCCATTCAAATGCTCAATGGAGTAAGTTCTATTTCGGTTTTGAAACCTAAGAAAACAGAATTGGAACTTGCTGAAGAGGATGTTGCTAAAGGTAGAGTTACACAATGGAACTCTGTTGATGAAATGTTTGACACTATTCTTGGTAAGTGATGTATAAATTAGGAACAACTAAAAGATTCGACAAAGCGTTGAAACTTTGTCGGAAGCGTGGCTATCCAATAGAAAAATTAAAGAAAGCGATTTCCCTATTGGTAGAAAATGGTATGTTAACTTCAGAATACAAACCACATATACTTCATGGTAATCATGAAGGTGAGTGGGAAGCTCATATTGAATCAGATTGGCTTTTGATATGGGAACAGAATGACACGGAATTGACTCTGTTGATGTTAACAACTGGTACTCATTCTGATTTGTTTGGCAAAACGAAAAGATAAAATCCCAATCCGTAAGCTGATGGGCTTACTGATTGGGATACGAGTAGTTAGAACATCCAATAAGGATTCAGAGCGTGGTTCTTCTTTTGGAAGGTGTGGAATAAAAGTTTTAACCAACTTTGTTTCCTACTTCCACATATTATCAGTAAAACTAGTAATCAAACGAATCAATGAAAATAAAAGAAATAAAAGTTGAGAATTTTCGACTCTTGAAAGAGTTTCAACTGGAGTTGGAAGATGACCTATCTCTCCTCATTGGTAAGAACAATGTTGGAAAGACTTCTCTCTTGGTTGTTCTTGACAAGTTTTTAAATTATGGAGAGACCAAGAAATTTCAATACAATGATTTCAATTTGGATTTTAGAACGGAATTGAAAGAATTGATAGAAAATGAAAAACTCGAACAGAAAGATTATGAAGAATTAGGTATTCGTCTTCGTTTGTTGATAGAGTATAATGATAAGGATGACTTGGAATATATCAGTCCCATCCTTATGGACTTGGATGTTGCAAATAACTTCTTGGGGCTTGGATTTGATTATACATTATCATACGACATGTATTTGAATCTTAGAGAAGCTTATCAAACTTTTGAGAACCACGAAAAAGAAAAGGAAGCAAAATCTCGTGAGAAGGAAGGGCAATATGTTGCTAAGACACTTGACGATTTCTTGGATTCAAAGCAGTCTTTATATTTCTTTCTGATAAGAAAATCTATTCATATTAATAAGGATACAGAATCTTTTGAGGAAGAGAATTATATTAATTTGAAAGATGTAACAAACTTCAATCTTAAAGATGTTGTGAATTTCCAATACATCAACGCAAAAAGGAATGTTGACAATAAAGAGGTTGATAAGACCTTATCCACACAAACATCTGAATTGTATAAAGTTCAAGAAACTGATGACAAGCAACAAGAAGCTATAGAACAATTTCAAGATAGATTAAAAGATACGGACGTTGTTCTTTCTTCTGTTTATGACAAGATGTTTGCGGATATTATTAATAAGGTGAAAACGTTTGGTGGTATGTCAAAAAATGAAACTATCATAAAGGTGGTTTCTTCTTTGCAACATAGAGAATTATTGAAAGGTAACACAACTGTCGTTTATCAACAGGCAGATAAGGAACTGCCAGAAAACTATAATGGCCTTGGTTATATGAATTTGATTTCGATGATATTTGACATCGATCTCATTATTAAGAAGATGCAAAGGAACAAAGAACGTAAGCCTGCAGATATTAATTTGCTGTTTATAGAGGAACCTGAGGCACATACTCATCCACAGATGCAATATGTTTTCATCAAAAATATCAAGGAATTGCTGAAACAGGGAATTTTGCATAAAGATGGGATTTCTCGCAAGTTGCAATATATTGTTAGCTCTCACTCTGCTCATATCGTGGCTGATTGTGATTTTAACGATATAAAATACATGGTGCATTCTCAGAAGAATGGAATCTTTGAGAAAAACAGTGTAATTGCCAAAAATATGAAGGATTTGCAAAAGGAATATGAGGGTGACGCAGAATACAAACAATACTTCGCATTTCTAAAGCAATATCTTACGTTGAATAGAAGTGAATTGTTCTTTGCTGACAAAGCTATTTTTATAGAGGGTGACACAGAGAGGATACTACTTCCAGCTATGATGAAGATGATAGATGAGGAACATGAACCTGAAGAAAATGAAACTTATCTTTTGTCGCAGAATGTATCAATTATTGAGGTTGGAGCGTATTCACATATTTTCGAAAAGTTCATGAGATTTATTGGACTCAGAAAATGTTTAATAATAACAGATTTAGACTGTTGTAAACCTGTGGAGAAAACTGACAAAAATGGTAGAAAGACAACAAAATATGAAAAAGCCCCATATGATGCAACAGATGATAACATGGTAACATCTAATGCCTCTATCAAGTCTTTCTTGAAAATCAGCAGTATTAAAGACATTCTTTCAGATGTACCTGTGAAACTTTCTTGGGATGATGCAGCCATCTGTTGGAAACGAAACAACAATGGAAACCTTATGATAGCTTTTCAATATGGTAAGAATGGAGCATACCAACCTCGTAGTTTTGAGGATGCTTTCTTTTCTGAAAATAAGGAATTCATAACATCAAATTCATTTTTGTCATTAGACCCGGAATGTGTTGAAAAATTCCAAGAAGACAATAATCCTTATGAATTAGCACAAAATGGTGTAAACGGTAAGTCTTCTTTGGCGATAGAAATTCTGCTCCATGGTAATACTGAGACAAATCCAGAAAATGGTCACTGGAATATACCTAATTACATTAAAGAAGGATTGTTATGGCTGAGGAAAGATTAAAGGATGAATTGGCTCAAATAACTGAGTACATCCAACAAGGACACGATTTTTTGTTGAGTGGCGGCGCTGGCAGTGGTAAAACTTACACGCTTGTGGAGGTTGTAAGATGGATTATAGAAAACTATCCATCTTCCTTGGTTGCATGTATAACATACACCAATGCAGCTGTAAAAGAGATTGCACAAAGAGTGAATCATGAAAATTTAAGGGTATCAACTATCCACGATTTCCTATGGGACAATATCAAAAATTATCAGAAAGAATTGTGCAATGTGGTCATTAAACTTCTGAACACTCCCGATTCTGCATTACAAATATCTGGTATGGAAGAAATTCCAGCAGACTATTATAGTAACAGAGAAGAGCCTGTTGGTATAAGTTATCAAGAACATACCAATCTGAAGGAAGGTGTTCTATCGCACGATGAGGTGATAATTGTTGCGCACGAAATGTTCAAGGAATATCCAAAATTGTCAGATATATTGAAGAGCCGTTATCCTTTTATCATGATAGATGAGTATCAAGATACTTTCCCTATGGTGGTAGAGATTATGCTGTCATATTTGAAGCAGTCTGGCAAAAAATGTATCATTGGTTTCTTCGGTGATGCCATGCAATGTATTTACGATAAAGGTATTGGTGACTTGAATGCTTATAAATATGATGGAAATAAGGGTGAAGTTTTTGAAGTTCAGAAACTTCAAAACAGGCGCAATCCCCAAATGGTTATTGATTTGGCAAATAAAATCAGAACGGATGGATTGATGCAAGTACCATCTGGCGATGTAAAAGCTCCAAATATGAGAAATGGACAGATAAAGGATGGGCAATGCTTGTTTTTGTATACACAAAAGGATGGTGATGTCCTTTCTTTAGTTAGAAGTTATCTTTCAGAGGAAAAGCAATGGAATTTCCATGATGCAAAAGCGACAAAAGAATTAAATCTTACACATAATCTGATTGCAGGAAAGGCGGGCTTTTCTACATTGATGGAAATATATAGTGGAGATCTTTTGCTGAAATACATAAAAGGAGGCAAATTACAAACCTGTGTACAATCAAATATTTCTGATGAAGAAATGTCTGAGATGACATTCGGAGAAATTCTAAAAGCATTATGTGAGAAAGGTGTTGATGAAAAAAGTTACAAGCCTACTCAGGGACAGAAAGATTTCATTGATGACCATATGTCATTGTTTGAGAAAGCTAAAAACTACAATTATTTGGTTTTAAGACGCACCTATGTGGAAAATTCTCAACTTGTTGATGACAAGAAGCAAAGTGAAGACGAAGAAAGCAAAACAGGTTCTAAACGTTCGCCTTTAGTAAAGCATTTGTGTAAGATAGAACAGGCTATACGGTTATTTCAGAATGGAAATGTATCTGAATTTTTGAAAGTGACAGGATATACAAGGGAAAGAAGTATTAGAAGCATTGAAGATAAGAAAAAATTGAAGGCTTCTATTGAATCTCTTCAAAACATAGAGCATAAAACAATTCAAGAAGTAATAGAATTGGCGGATGAGCAAAATATCTGTCTGATAGATGACAAAGTACGGATTTACAAAGAGCGTTCCCCATATATATATGACCGTATGATGGAAGTGCCATACCAAGAGTTTGTTAACCTTTACAATTATCTTGAAGGTCAAACTCCATTTTCAACTCAGCATAGAACTAAGGGAGCAGAGTTTGATAATGTGTTAGTGATATTGGACAATGGCAGATGGAACAATTATAATTTCGACAAGTTGTTTACTTCAACCTCTCGTACAGAAAGTGTTGTTGTTAGAACAGAAAAAATCTTCTATGTATGTTGTACTAGGGCTATGGAACGTTTGGCTGTGTTTTATCACAAGCCTACTAAAAGTGTAATTGATAAGGCTCAAGAATGGTTTGGAAAAGAAAATGTTGTTGAGCTATGATGAATGGGTAACAAGAAAAATACATTGTAATGGAAAATCACAACCAACATAAACGTTATCGATGGTATCTCCAGTTTGACGAGATTACTAGGCTAGCTTCATCCGCAGATGAGTGTCCTCCGTTCGTTAATGAGGAGAACAAAGAGGCATGGAGAAGATACTTGAACAAAGTCATCAAGAATCATCTTAAAGAGGAGGCGATGAAGACTCCTGAGTTTAAAGATGTAGAACTTAGAATCAGAGAAGAGAAACTTTTGCGTATCCAATGGGATGAGAAACAAAAGAGGATGCGTGAGGTGGAGCATTATCGCAGACAGATGGAGCGACCGAAGATAGATTTTGTACCTCGTGGTTTAGCAGTGAATTATGAGGAGGCGTATGGAAAGTATTTCATGCAGGAAGTGACATTCAAGCCTAAGGACAATGAGGATTTTATGCATCAGTTGCGACTGTTGGAGCGTTGGCACAAGAAATCTATTCCACAGATATTGGCTAAGAATCGTCCAGATGCAGCATTTGCCATTGCAAAAGGATTGTGTGAGCATCTGCCATTGCTGATTAACCGTGATGATATTGCGGTACTGATAGGTGAATACAAGTCGAGAATAGGAAAGTTGGTGTTGGCGAGTTATACTGCTTTGGTGGAGACGGTAAAGGCTTGGAACAATGAGACAATGCGCCAAGAGGTTTGCTCGTATATCATGACACATTCAAAGGAATATGGTAACTTCCCTGGGCTGGAGAAGAAGTTGCTAGTCTTGGTTCCTGCGGCTCCTTTCACTGGTGAAACAGTAGCTGTAGAGCGAGAAATGAGTGAGGAGGAAGAGCGAGAGGCAAGACGCATAGCCCTTCAAAAGGAGCGAGAGGAAAAGGAACGAATTGAAGCAGAGAAAGAGGCAAAGTCTGTCATTCCGTTGAATGAGGATTATGAGACTCGTATCTTCAACAGTAGAAATATCGGTTGGAATTGTGATTTGATTTGGCAGTTGATGCTTGAAGAGAATAGGAAAATTGAGCGGATGATTGCCAAGGGGGAGTATATGGATGCAGCGTTGAAATTTATGCAAATGACAAAATCCATGTGCCGGCATTTTGTCATAGATGAGCATTACAACTACTTTGATGATATGTATAGTCCTGAGTATGCCGTCAACGATATGTTGAGAGTCTTTCATGGGCTTGTAGCAGAAGGTAAGTTGCCTGAAGATGTGAAGGTGTATCTTCACAAGGCATGGAAGGAAATTGAAGATACAGAATGTTATAAGGATTATGGCATGCCGAGAAAGGATTTTGAAACAATCTAGATATATGAGCAAAATTATATATTATATTGGTGCAGGGGCTAGTTATGGTAAAAACGATGCTCGAGAATTGATTGGGAAAGGAACGGATAATGAGCGACTTCTAATTCATGGGGGATTACCTGTTATCAATGAAATAGGTAAATGTCTCCTTTCTTTTAAGGAAGCTGTAGTGAATACTCCGATTGATACAAATGATTATTCATTTTTGAATAAGTTTCGTGTAGGAGGTGACGATCTTAATCATAAGCGTAATAGCTTGATAGCAGATATTGAAGAGGTTTATCAAGCTAATAAGGAACATGCGACCATTGATACTTATGGAAAAAAGTTGTATCTGACTAGGAGAACCAACGATCTGAAACGTTTGAAGAATGTCCTTACTACATTCTTTGTTTGGGCTCAACTAGTATCTAAGACAGATCAAAGGTATGATACTTTTCTTGCTAATATTCTGCAAAATGAAACATTATCTATTCCCAATGGAATAAGTGTCATTTCTTGGAACTACGACTCCCAGTTTGAAATGGCATATAGGAATTATTCAAAGACTGGAAACCTGCCGATATATGACAAAAATGCTCATATAGATTATCAAGATTCTGGTAATTGTGGGAAAATATTCAAAGTGAATGGTTCTGCTAATTTTGATGATTTCTGTATGGTGGATTATATATCCAAGCATAGAGATGTGGATTCTGTTATTCAGTTGATTGAATATTATGATAATTTGGGTGCTGATACTTCGGCATTTGGCTATCAATTTACCTCACGTCTATCTTATGCTTGGGAGACTTCTGAGAGGCAAAGGCAAATGTTTGATATGCTTCAGAAAGTAACATCTGATACAACGACGGTAGTTGTCATAGGTTATTCGTTCCCATATTTCAATAGACAAATAGATAGAAAGATATTTGCAGCCATGCCTTACTTGAAGACTGTTTATATACAGGATCCAAATCCAGAGGCTATAGAACCTTCTTTAAGAGCAGTGCTACAGAATGAAAGTGCAACCAAAATTGTGTATCAAAAGGATTGTACGCAGTTTTATTTGCCAAGAGAATTATGATTTAACTTATATATAATAGGATATACTATGAAGATTTTGCATTTTTCGGATTTCCATCTACGCCCAAACAAACAGGGTGAAAGGTCAATGGATTTATTTAATCGAATGATGGATAAACTCCAAGAAATCAATCAAGAAGCTGTCTTGGAGAGACATCATGATGCGGTATTTGCCAAGAAGATGAACAAAAAACTGATAGAAGGTTTTAATCATGGCTATTTGCATTCAAATTTTGATGGTCTTTGTAGTATTTTGTTGGAGAAATATACGGATGAGGTGTGGAATGATTTTGAGGCTGCTTTTACTGATGATAAATATCTTGGTTTTATTCTTCAAGTGAAGAATGAAATTGGTTCTGGGGCTTGATTTGGAGCTGGTCCTTTATTTCAGTTAGGTAATGAAAGAATTAAAGATATGTGTCTTAAACATCCTAATAATGCTCCTGTAAGAATTGCTGAAATGATGCCTATATATGATGGCAACATGTGGGAATGCAATTCATTTAGCGAGATAATGCAATGGATATTGGATACTTATGGCAATCAAGCTATGGTACTGAGTGGAATTCATGTAAACATACATACTTTTGGTTGGACTGGTTCTGTAATAGGTTTGTTTCAGCATCACAAGATGTGTATGGAGCAGTTGCTGAATCATAAATTCACAGAGGTGAGGGAATGGGCTGCAAATTGTATCCAAGAATTTGATGAGGAAATAAAGCGGGAAACGCTGCATGAGGATTATATTAGATTGCATTATCAATAAAGTGAAAAAGGAGAGCCGCATGGCTCTCCAATATTCCTAATGAGCAATATTTATCAAATTACATCCCAATGCGGTTTGAATGCGAGCAATGGTTTGTGTGGTGAAGTTATGGCGATCTGTGAGCCACTTGGAAATCTCGGAATCTCGCTTATGGAGCATTCTGGCAAAGTCTTTTTGGGTGAGTCCCTTTTCTTTCAGAATCTCACTCAGTCGCTCTGCTATGCCAAACGACAAGTCGAATTCGGCCTTCTGTTCGGCTGGTATCGCAGCGAGACAATCACGGAATAATTTGTTCTGTATCATAACGCTTAAATTTCAAAGGTTGCACTTTCTATGTCTGTAATCATGGCATTCTCAAAAAGAATCTATGAATATATTGGTATCGCTGATTACTATTTCCATTAGGCAAGAACGAAATTATGTAATACTTCCTCTGTCGTCTTGTTGAGTAAGACGGCAGCCTTGGATTCTGTAATCAAGCCACTTGACAGGGCACGATAGATAAGGTTCTCGAATCTGGTGCTGTGCTCGTCATCAATGATGCTTTTCTCTACCTGTGATTTGAAATTGGAATCGAAATTTTTCTTCTTCCAATAGGTTGTATAGCGATTTTCTGATATGACATCAAGATATCTCGCCTTATACATCAAGGCATCAACAGATATTCCAAATTCTGATTGAAGGTTCTTCAACTCAACTAAAGCTATGTCGTGGCGTTTCTCACCAATAGACTGAAAGAAAGTTTGTCTTGGCATCAAAACTTCATTGGCAAAAATATTGCAGTATTGTTCTTCCGTCTTTTCATCCATGTCTTCTGGAAAATGAAGTAATGCATGGCCTAATTCATGGAGCGCAGTGAAACGCTTACGCTCGGTGCTCATCTGTTTGTTAATGACAATGACAGGAGTTCCATTTTCCAATGTGCCATTGAGACCAGAGAAAGCATCAGAAGCTTCTACTTCTACCACAATGATACCATTGGTCTCTAAGATATTGATGACGTTTGTAATAGCGGCGTTGCCAATATTCCAATCGGTGCGGAGTTTGGTTGCTGCGCTGAAAACATCATTTAAAGACTTTACTTGGCAAGTAAAGGAGGAAGCATCAAAATGTCTTTCGATGCCACAAATGTCTTCTATTTCATTGATGCGTTCAATGGTATCTTCCACCATGAGATTGATGGATTTCTCTTCCTTAGCACTCAGGCGAGTTAGTTTGCGGTAATGAACATTATTGAGAGCTGAACGATTTTCACGAAACAGATAGTCGGGGGAAATGTTCAGGGCTTTGCATAATGCGATGAGAATGGTACTGTCTGGCATACTCTCGCCTCGTTCGTATTTGGACACGGATTGTTTGGTGACAATATCATTCATCATCACACAAAGTTGTTGCATGGACAAGCCTCGCATCAGACGTGCGTTGCGCAGTCGCTTAGAAAATATATCTTTTAGTTCCATAATTAATCATTCTTTCTTCTGGTTGACAAAGATAGTAAAATTATATGGAGTAGTCAACCGACAAGACGAAAAAATAACAATATTTAATTATAATTTAAAAATATGAATGTAATCAAGCTTTTTGATTACCAAGAGGATATGAAGGAACGGATTGAGAAGGCGTTGCGCCTTCATCGGTCTGTGATGGCACAAATGCCAACGGGTACGGGAAAAACGGTTCTACTCGCTTCGGTCGTAGAATCGTTTTTGAGGGAACATTCCAATTGCAATGTTTGGATTGTTGCCCATAGAAGGGAGCTGGTTTCTCAGATTCGAGAAACTATTGAAAGAGTTTTTTCTAAAATCACCCCGTCCCTCTTTACCATTAAAGAGGGGAATTTTTCGAAAACCCACCCGTCCTCCCTTACCCTTAAGGGAGGCTCCACCTCTCACCCCGACCCTCTCACCCTCAGGGGAGAGGGAGGAAACCGCCCTACTCGGTGCTCGGAACCGCTTCGCTCTAAGGTTGGCGGACCATCAAAGGTCTCGCCAGATTGTGCGGGATGGGACCGCCTGGGTGCTACTTGCTTGCGGCCTGCTGATGGGCTTGGTGCCACTTCTGCCTCTTCTGTTAATCCTAATTCTGACATGATGCCGATAAAGGCTGTGTCGATACAATGGTTGTCGAAACACTATGACGAGATAGAGGAAGAACCGGGAATGATAGTGATTGACGAGGCGCACCATGCGCTTGCCAAGACCTATAAGGAAATGTGGGAGAGATTCCCGAAAGCTAAATTCCTGGGACTGACGGCTACACCTTGCCGATTGAACGGTAAGGGATTCACTGATCTGTTTGATGTCTTGGTGCAGTCGTGGAGTGTTCCTGAATTTATCAGCAAGGGAAGATTGGCGACATATGATTTTGTGAGCATCAAATCGGATGGTGTGACGCAACGGCTCATCGACTCCTTGCAGAAGCGAGGGGCTGATGGTGACTACCAGAACAAGGAAATGGATATGTTGCTGAATAAAAAGCCGAGCATCGAAAGGCTCTATCGGAGTTTGGAAGAATTTGGTAAAGACAGGAAGGGCATCGTGTATGCTATCAATATCAGTCATGCTAATGCTATTGCCGAGTTCTACAGAGAACACGGCATAGCGGCTGTTGCTATTGATAGTAAGACTCCTGCGAGTGAGCGCAGAATGCTGATTGAAAGATTCAAAGCTTCTTCCTTATCTTTTTCGAAAATCACCCCGTCCCTCTTTACCCTTAAAGAGGGCTCCACCTCTCACCCCGACCCTCTCACCCTCAGGGGAGAGGGAGGAAACCGCCCTACTCGGTGCTCGGAACCGCTTCGCTCTAAGGTTGGCGGACCATCAAAGGTCTCGCCAGATTGTGCGGGATGGGACCGCCTTACTGATACTTGCTTGCGAGCTGGTGATGGACTGGGGGCTACTTGCTTGCGGGCTGCTGATGGGGCTGCTCCTATACAAGTATTGGTGAATGTGGACATCTTCTCGGAGGGATTTGACTGCCCGGATGTGGAGTTTGTACAGTTGGCTCGTCCAACGCTGTCGCTTGCCAAGTATCTGCAGATGGTGGGAAGAGGATTGCGAGTAGCCAGGGGAAAGAAGAACTGCGTAATTATAGATAATGTGGGACTATATCGGGTGTTCGGGTTGCCTTCGCAAGTATGGAACTGGAATGCTATGTTCGAGGGAAAGCTGAAAGTTGGCAAGAGAAAGGAGACTCCGAAGGATAGAGAGTTTTTCCTAAAGAACGAGAAGCAAGACGATATTCAGATTCATCCAGACTCAGAAATGATGATGGTGATGAGCCATGAAGAATTGCTCCAAACGATACAGTATCGTGAGTTTGTGGACAGTAGAGGGGAGTTTGCCATCATCAAGCTGCCTGATGGAAAGATGACGGTAGTGAACCGACAAGGAGAACAAGTCTTGGAGCCAGGCGATTACTATGACATGAAACTGTTGGATGGCAACATCCTGTTCTACCGACATTGCAGAAAGGAGGTCTGCTATTATGACCTGTTGTCTGGAGCTATTATTGACGATGGTCCCAATGTTTACGATGTTCCAAAGGTGGTTACGCTAGAAGGTTGGGAGTTCATCAAATATGGAGATGTTTATATGTCTCGCACCTACGAACATTTCTCTTGGCCATATTGCCCTTCCAAATATGACCTGTTCAATTTTGGGGATTACCTGATATATCGTTATAATTATTTAGTAGATAGTGGTTGCCAGGAATGGTACTATTATGAAGGAGGCAATGGCTTGATGATGAAGGCTACTATAGATAGTAATCGAGTATGTTTCTTGCGTGGTGATTATGAACATGTGTATTGGATGTGTGCCACTCTTCGTTGTGGTTGTATCGTGGTTATGGACAGCAAGCAGGACTACTACCTGGTGGATTCATATTTGAAGAAGACCTATATTGGATGCAATAACCCAAAGAATGAAAATGAAGATCTTCATATTGTAATGCCTCGCCTTGGCAAGAAATACTATGATGAGATGATGTTACAGGAGAAGAAAAAGGAAGCAAACGAGATGCTTCTTTTGCATGAGAAGTCTGTAGCAGGACATGTGGAATTATATCAGGCTGGAAAGAAATGGGGCATAAAAGTGGATGGCAGAGTTGTCGTGCCACCCCTTTATCGCAGCATAGCGCAACCTGTTGGTGCCTATTGTGCCTTTGAAGAGATTCCAAGATATTGGGGTATTATGACCTTAAAAGGCAAGGTGATAGTTGATGCCAAATATGAGAAGGTCGAGATTCATGATGGGGGGATCGCCGTGGTAACTGATATCACGGGGAAAACACAGACCATCTATCTGAAATGATCTATTATAGGGGCGTCAGTCTGAGAATATTAACAAAAAAGAGTGTGTCATGAATTTATGATACACTCTTTTTTTTATTCTGTTTAATTACATCTTCTTTATCCGTTTGCGATATTTCCGAAGAAATCGAATGAGGCATCCCAATCCTTCCAGACTGGCTCTCTGCCCAATTCCTTCAATCTCGCATTGATTACCTTGGCGGTACGCTCATCGCTTACGGTGAACTGTTCCAATGCCTGAGGATAGGTATGATAACCGCCAGGATTTACCTTTGATTCTGCCGACATGGTGGTGACACCCAGTGTTGCCATGTTGTCACGGATGTAGGCTGGCTCACGGGTAGAGTAGGAGATATCTACATCGTGGTCGAAGATACGCATGGCGAAAGTTGCCTGTGCCAACTGCTTATCGGTCATGAAGCAGTTTGGCTGGAAACCTTCGTTCTGTGCAGGGCGCATACGAGGGAAGTTCACGCTGTACTTGGTCTTCCAGTAATGCTTCTGCAGGTAGCGCAGGTGATGAGCCATCATCACAACATCTGTGCGCCATTCCTTCTCCAAGCCGATGAGCACACCCATACCGATGGAGTGAACGCCTGCCATACCCATGCGGTCGAAACCGTCGCAGCGCCACTCAAACTTGCTCTTCATGCCACGTGGGTGGTAGAGCTTGTAGTGCTCGTGGTTGTAGGTCTCCTGGAAACAGATGACGCCGTTCATGCCGTGGTCGGCGAGGGTCTTGTAATCCTCAGTAGAGAGTGGCATCACCTCAATCTTCACGTTAGAGAAATACTTCTTGGCGATGTCGATTGCCTTGGCAAGATAAGGGGTGCCAGCCTTTGCCGGGTTCTCGCCCGTTACGAGAAGGATGTTCTCGAATGGAGCCAACTGCTTGATGGCCTTGTACTCGTTCTCAATCTGCTCTGGGGTGAGGATGGTACGAGCCATCGGATTCTCACGATGGAAACCGCAATACACGCAGGAGTTAGAGCATGAATTGGTGATGTAGAGAGGAATGAACATCGACATGGTCTTGCCGAAGCGCTCCTCGGTATATTTGCGGGAAAGACGCGCCATTACCTCCAGGTATGGCTCGGCTGCAGGTGAAATCAGCGCCATGAAGTCGTTCACATCGCAATGGTCCTTGGCAAGGGCACGACGCACATCATTATCGGTCATTCGAGCTATTCGCTCCGTGGTCTCCTCCCAACTGATATTCTTTAATTCGTCTGAAAACATTTTCTTACTTTTTAAACTTTCTCAAATCGTGTGTCAACTTGGCTGCGCAGAAGTTTGGACCACACATGGTGCAGTACTCACCGTCTGTATGACCTGCCTCCTCGAAATACTTCAAGGCAAGCTCTGGGTCGAGAGAGAGGTGGAACTGGTCTCTCCAGCGGAACTCGAAACGTGCCTTGGAGAGGGCGTTGTCGCGGATGGTTGCACCTGGATGACCCTTTGCCAAATCGGCTGCATGAGCGGCAATCTTATAGGTTACCACACCTGTACGCACATCCTCCTTGTTAGGTAAGGCGAGGTGCTCCTTAGGTGTTACATAGCAGAGCATGGCGGTGCCGAGCCATGCAATCTGGGCGCCACCGATGGCTGATGTGATGTGGTCGTAACCTGGAGCGATATCGGTAACCAATGGGCCGAGGGTGTAGAATGGTGCCTCGTGACAGTGGTCGAGCTGGCGCTCCATGTTCTCCTTGATTTTCTGCAATGGCACATGACCAGGGCCCTCGATGAATGCCTGCACGTTCTTGTCCCAGGCACGGGTAACAAGCTCGCCCATGGTATCCAACTCGGCAAACTGGGCTGCATCGTTGGCATCGGCTATACAGCCTGGGCGCAGACCATCACCCAAAGAGAGGGCTACGTCGTACTGTGCCACGATGTCGCAGATGTCGTCGAAGTGCTCATAGAGGAAGCTCTCCTGGTCGTGATAGAGACACCACTTGCTCATGATACTACCGCCACGGCTCACGATTCCGCAGAGACGGCTATCGGCGAGATGCACGTTGTGACGACGGATGCCGGCATGGATGGTGAAGTAGTCGACACCCTGCTCACACTGCTCGATGAGGGTATCACGGAATACCTCCCAGTTCAGGTCCTCTACCTTGCCGTTTACCTTCTCCAAAGCCTGGTAGATAGGCACGGTTCCTACCGGTACAGGACAGTTGCGCACAATCCATTCACGGGTTTCGTGGATGTTGTCGCCGGTAGAGAGGTCCATCAATGTATCGCCTCCCCACTTGCAAGACCATACAGCCTTATCTACCTCTTCCTCGATGCTGGAGGTAGTGGCAGAGTTTCCGATGTTGGTATTGATCTTCACGAGGAAGTTGCGGCCGATGATCATCGGTTCGCTCTCCGGGTGGTTGATGTTGGCAGGAAGAACGGCACGTCCGCGTGCAATCTCATCACGCACATACTCAGGAGTGATATGGGTATCGATGCCCAACTCCTGGCAGTTCATGTTCTCGCGGATAGCTACGTACTCCATCTCTGGAGTGATGATGCCAGCCTTGGCGTAAGCCATCTGGGTGATGTGCTTGCCAGCCTGAGCACGGCGAGGCAACTGGATGTGCTCGAAGCGGAGGTGGTCAAGGCTATGGTCAGCAAGGCGCTGCTTGCCATACTCGCTGGTAACCTCCTTGAGCTGCTCGGTATCGTTGCGGTCGAGAATCCACTGCTCGCGCATTCTTGGCAAGCCTTTCTTCAAATCTACCTGATAGTTAGGGTCGCTGTAAGGACCGCTGGTATCGTATATGTAAACCGGAGCGTTTGGCTCTGTATGAGGAATGCCGCGCTCATCCTTCACAACAGTAGGAGTGAGGTTTACCTTGGTCATTCCAACCTTGATCTGTGGGAAGAGTTTTCCCTGCATATACGCCTTTTCTCTCTGGGCGTAAGCTTTCTTATCGTTTGGCATAATTTTTTAAAGGTAAAAAGGTAAAAGGGTAAAAAGGTAAAAAGAACATTCTGCTTCTTTGCCTTCATCCTTCATGCCTTTGTATTATCTATATTATAATTAGTCGTTGAGGAATGCGGTGAGAGGAGAACTTGCCTCAGCACAATCGCTGATGGCTCCGAGACCTGCCTCGTAAGCACGGCGACCGCATACTACTGCTTCCTTGAATGCCTTAGCCATTTCTACAGGATCACCGGCAACGGCGATAGCTGTGTTAACCAGGCAAGCGCTGGCACCCATCTCCATAGCTTCGGCAGCGTGGCTAGGTGCACCGATACCTGCATCTACTACAACTGGAACAGTAGCCTGCTCGATGATGATCTGCAGGAAGTCCTTCATTCTCAATCCCTTGTTGGTACCGATAGGTGCAGCAAGTGGCATCACGGTAGCAGCACCAGCCTCTTCGAGGTGCTTGCAGAGGGTAGGGTCTGCCTGGCAATATGGCAATACCACGAAACCGAGTTTTACCAGTTTCTCGGTAGCCTTCAGTGTCTCGACAGAGTCTGGAAGAAGATAGCGAGGGTCTGGGTGGATTTCGAGCTTGAGCCAGTTGGTTCCGAAAGCCTCTCGAGCCATCTGTGCTGCGAAGACAGCCTCCTCGGCGTTGCGCACGCCACTGGTGTTAGGAAGGAGCTGGATATTTGGGTTCTGCACTATATGAGAGAGCAGGTCGTCCTGCTTGTCTTCGAGTTCGATACGTTTCATTGCAACAGTAACCATTTCTGTTTCTGATGCTTTGATGGCTTCAGCCATGAGGGCATTGTTGTTAAACTTTCCTGTGCCCAAGAAGAGGCGTGAGTTAAACTCTCTGCCTGCGATTACTAATTTTTCCATTGTTTTATTATAGAGTTGTTATTTTTGTTTTCATTTCTGTAGGAAAAGTACTTTTGTGTGATTCTTTTCCGCAGTATTCTGGGACCGTTATCCTCCGCAGAACGCTTTTACGATAATGATGTCTGCTCCTTCTGCGATGATTGTGTTTTCCCATTCATCACGAGGCACCATTTCGTTACTGATAGCTACAGCTACTCCTGTAGCTGGCAAATCGAGTTCCTGGGCTAACTCCCTGATGGTTTTAGCCTGTGTCTCGGTCTCTTTGTTGTTGATAGTTACTTTCATATTCTGTTCGTTTTATATGATGAATAATCCGTTTGTTTACGCTTTTCTATCGCCCGAAAGCGATGATAAGCAAATATGTAATCAAACACGGTGAACTTCCAGATGAAAGCCTTAAGAGAAAGAATAAAGCGCTATCAAATATCCCTGCGACAGCATTACCTGCATCAGGTTCTATGGGTATCATCTCAGCCGAATCTTTCAGCACCCCGTGATAATCGCTTGCAAAAGTAATGATAATATCGGAAAAGCAATAGAATTTCAAAAATATTTATGCTAAATTAACGCAGAATGCACCTTTCGCTTTACTGGTGTTTCTTTCTGCAATCCGGGCATTCGCCTTTGATGACAAAGGAAATAGAGTGGGGATAAAAGCCTTCGGGCAGCTCGAAACTTGGAATATGGATATCCTCCATACAGAAGGAACGCTGGCAAGATTCGCAGTAGAAATGAATATGCCCGTCGTGATGATCGCAAGCCCCTTTTTCTTCGCAGAGTTCGTAGCAGAGTACGCCTCGCCCATCTTCGAAGGCATGTACCACATCATGTTCCAGAAAGAGGGTAAGGGTACGGAAGATGCTCGACTTGTCCATCGAAACCATCTTTCGTTCCAGATTGCTCAGACTCTGCGGGTTCTGTTCGCCCATCAGGGTCTTCATTACGAGTATGCGGTTGGCGGTTGGCCGAATGCCTTTCGATTCCAGCCTGCTGATCATATCTTGTGAGTTCATCGTTTCTTCTTTTTAAAATCTTTACTAACCGGTTGCAAAGATACAAAAAAAGCGTGTAAGTATGGTAACTTACACGCTTTTTCTTTATTTAAACGTAATTACTTTTTGCTTTCAATCTAGTTTATGCCGCAGCATGAAGGGATTGGAACCCTTATACGCAAGCACAACCACGGCTTCTGTTCAAAGCCTCACCATACATTTCCATTGCGGTCATGTAATTTGCAAGAATAGCCTTCAAGGCCTTCTTGATGTTTGCATACATTGTTTTCATAATCGTTATCCTTTTTTAAAAAATTAATACTTGGCATTTCTGCCATTTTCTTTTTCCTTTTGTTCATGAACGATGGTCAATTTTACTTGCCCATCTCCATGTTGTTGTTTACATTTACAGCCTTGGCAATCATAGCTGCCACAACTGTAAGAATCATTACTGTCGTCATCATAATTTGTTTCCTTTCTTTCTTTGTGGAGCCTCCATGTGAGGTCTCCTGTTTTACATTATCCTTATTACAATCTCACTGTTTTCTGGTGCAAAGGTAATGCCTTTTTCTTGAATATCTGTCACAAAGACATGACAAAATGATGAAAAAGGGGCTTTTTTTGATACACGTCAACTAAACAGCAATGGCGGCTTGATATACGTCAAGCCGCCATGCTGTCATATTGAGAAATGTGTCATATTTCTTATGTTTCTTCGGATTTCTGATGCTAGACCAGTTCCAGAATCTTGTCGAGAATCTTTTCTACGGTTGAAGAATCGGTTGCTTCATCGAGTTTTTGGTTGATTTTCTCTTCCAGTTTCTTGCTTACCTTGTCGGCAGCCTGATCCATGGCCTGGTTTGCCTTGTCTTCCAGTTTTTTCTGGACAGAAGCGCCCAGTCCGTCTTCTTCTGAACCATCGCTGTTATTATCGCTTACCGAAGGGGATTCATCGGTTGATGAGCTGGTGGTTTCTTCTATCTGCAGATTGTCGGCACCTTCCAGCGCCTTCACCATATCATCAGCATTCATCGTGTAAACGCTGCCAAGGATTCCGAAGCTTACGGTGTGCTGCTTGCCATTAAACTCAACGGTTCCCTTAGAGCATACGATATAGTTGTGGTATTCAAAGAGCTGGTTCATCACTTCATCAATAGCGCTTCCTGCCATCATCTTGGCAATGGAACGGATGCTTTGGGTGAAGAAGTTGTTATCACTGGTTTCTGTAGCCTTGTCGATAGCCTTGGCTGCCTCAGTCTTTACCTTTTCTTTGTGGGCATCAGGTCCTGGATTGGTTATTGCGAAAACCAGGAAGAGAAGTACGATAAGACCTAAGATGATTTTCCAGAGGGTCTTGCTCGATTTTTTCTTTTCCGGTTCCTGTCTGTAGCCCTGGTTCATTGCTGCGCCGTGCTGAAAGCCTTGCTGGTAAGCTTCTTGCTGTGCCTGCTGGAAACCCTGCTGGTTTGCAGCCTGAAAGTTTGCTGCTTCTGTCCCGTTGTTGCCGGCTGCATCTGCTGATGTTCCTTCTGCATTTTCTTTGTTAGCATTAGCCTTGATAGCTTCTACAGTTTCAAGAACAGTCTTCAGTTCTGCTATTTTCCAAGCTGGAGTCCAGTCTTTCATGCCTTGTGCCCAAACAAGGGTCTCGGGTGTGATAGCCTTCTGGACGAGTTGCTCCAGGCTGAATGGACCCGCTTGCTGTCCGTTATTCTCAATGATAAAATATTCCATCATGTATTCTTTTATATAATATTTTTCTTAAAAGCCAATAAGGAGTTTCTTTCACTCTTCATTGCTTATTAGTGTGTAGCTTTCCACCAACCGGTTTTCTCTCTGCCCTTGATAGCTACGCTGTGCTGGCTAGGGTCGGAGATGGAAAGACCGCAATAATTTTTCACTTTAAAGGTTGTACCTCTATAACTCATTAACCCTGTATAAGCCTGTTCGGTATGAGCAGCAGCTTTGATAGTGAGTTTCATCTGTGAAGTATATTTGTCTTTCAGATAGCCGCTCGGAACAAGACTGTCTATGTATACACTCATATCGTAGAAGAGGTTGGGAGAGAAACCATCCAAAGGCTGTATGGAATCGAGCGGAACGGATGATGAGAGGGTATATTTGCTATTGATTTCCTTCATCACTTGGGCTAGATTGTCCATCTGTCTGCAGTCGATGGCCGCCATATTGCAGAATGGATCGCTACTGTTCTTGTAGAAATTGACAACTCCGTTGACAAATCCTGAGTAGTTGGGTGCAGAACTGTTGAGGTAACTCCATATGGTTTTGTATGGAACGCCGGCTCCCATTACTTCGCTACTTGAACTGATCATGAAATTAGTGACGTCTTTCAGTTCGTATGCAGTCTCTACATTGCCCATATAGCATGCATCGAAGAGAATGTATTGCATCTTGGTGCCGCTGAGTTTGATTCCTTCGGCAAGGGTAGGAACGTCGAGAGCGTTTTCTTCTAAACTTACGCTTCCGAAGAAACGGGTGATAGGTTTGTTGGGATCGGGACCATACTGTATTCCGCTGAAATTGCCGGTAGCGGTAGGGTAGCTGGTGCTTCCTTTCTGAGCAAAACCGGCATTAGGTCTTGCCATATAAGGATAGTTTACCCAATCGCTTTTGTAGGTCCATCCGCAGCCATGAGCTCCGATGATGAGCGAATAATTCAGGGCTTCAGCACGGCGTTTCACCTCATTCAGAATCTCTGCAAATCCTTCTGCTGTAGTATATGTAGCTTCATCGTATGTTTTCAAAGTGTCGCGAATTACGGTTTTCGTATTGCCGTCATATTGAAGATCTATAAGATAGCTCTTCCTGTAATTCTGGCTCATGAAGACTATTACACGCGAATTATTCAAGCCTTTCTTGGCAACAATACCTTCGCAGATACTGTCAACGTTGTTTTCCAAAAAACTTGTGAGACCGGAAGTGTTGGTTCCACCCGTCCAAGGATAGAAGACGAAGATTGTCTGCTTATTGACGCTTTCTACATCAATAGCTTCATCGCCACAACTGGTGAAAGTTGCTGCTAGAGATAGCGTACATATAAATAAGGTGAAAAGCTTCTTGATCATGTTTCTCTTGAAAATATGAAATGTTAAGTGTGAAATGCTAAGTTCTTACACTTAACATTCCGCACTTAACATGATAAATATTAAACTATTATTTCTTCTTGAGTTCCTCGATGGTTGCCTTGAGGGCAGCAATCTTCTCAACAGAGTCGCTTTCCTTCTTGCGCTCCAGGGCTACTACCTTCTCAGGTGCGTGAGCTACGAAGTTCTCGTTGCTGAGCTTCTTGCGTACGCCCATCAGGAAGCCTTCCAAGTGCTTGAGCTGAGCCTCTGCCTTCTCAATCTCGGCAGCTACGTCGATCAGGTCGCCCAATGGTACGGCAAACTCGTCGGTACCTACCATGAAGCTTGACGCATCGGCACTCTTCTCTGCGATGACCTCAATCTTATCAAGGTTCGCCATCTTCAGCGTTACGTCGTTGTAAGCCTCGAAATCGTTCTTGCCTACTACCTGGAGAGACAACTGTTCCTTCTGGGCAATGTTCTTCTGGTTGCGAACGGTACGAACACCGGCGATAATCTGCTTCACAGCCTCAATGTCGGCTGCCAACTTCTGCTCCTCGGTTGTAGGTGCAGGAATATCCAGCTTCTCGCGCATGATGCTCTCGCTATCCTTGCGGTCGTAGATGTGCTGCCACAATTCCTCGGTGATGAATGGCATGAATGGATGCAACATCTTCAGGAGGGCATCGAAGAAGCGGAGGGTAGCGTCGTAGCTCTTCTGGTCGATAGGCTGGCCGTAAGCTGGCTTCACCATCTCCAGGTACCAGGATGAGAACTCATCCCAGAACAGCTTATATACAGTCATCAATGCCTCAGAGATACGGTAGTCCTTAAACTGCTTCTGCATCTCCTCGTTCACCTCCTTGAGCTTGGCATCAAACCACTTCACGGCGATTTCTGCACTCTTAGGCTGCTCGATATCTGCCGTTTCCCAACCCTTCACGAGGCGGAAGGCATTCCAGATCTTATTGTTGAAGTTACGTCCCTGCTCGCAGAGGCTCTCGTCGAAGAGAATGTCGTTGCCTGCTGGAGCACTGAGCATCATACCCATACGAACACCATCGGCACCAAACTTGTCAATCAGAACCAGTGGGTCTGGTGAGTTACCGAGACTCTTGCTCATCTTGCGGCCGAGCTTATCGCGAACGATACCTGTGAAATATACGTGCTTGAATGGCATCTTGCCACGATACTCGTAGCCAGCCATGATCATACGTGCTACCCAGAAGAAGATGATATCCGGACCAGTTACGAGGTCGGAAGTAGGGTAGTAGTAGTTGATCTCCTCATTGTCAGGATGCTCGATACCATCAAACAGAGAGATAGGCCACAACCATGAAGAGAACCAGGTGTCGAGGCAGTCGCTCTCCTGCTCAAGATCCTCAGCCTTGATGTTGGCGTTCTTCTCCTGAGCGAGCTTCAGAGCCTCCTCTGCAGTCTCAGCTACCACGAAATCCTTCTTGCCGGCATTGTCGAAGTAGTAGGCAGGGATGCGGTGACCCCACCAGAGCTGGCGGCTGATACACCAGTCCTTGATGTTCTCCAACCAGTGGCGATAGGTATTCTTGTACTTCTTAGGATAGAACTCAATATCATCGTCCATTACTGGAGGAAGGGCGATGTCGGCAAAGTGCTGCATCTTGAGGAACCACTGTGTAGAGAGCTTTGGCTCGATAGGCACATTGGTACGCTCAGAGAAGCCCACCTTATTATTATAGTCCTCAATCTTCTCCATCAGACCGGCGTTCTGAAGGTCGATGGAAATCTGCTTGCGCACATCCATGCGGTCCATACCTACATAGAGACCTGCTGCCTCGCTGATGGTACCATTGTCGTTGAAGATATCGATGGTTTCCAAACCGTGCTTCAAACCGAGGGCGTGGTCGTTGATATCGTGAGCTGGAGTTACCTTCAAGCAACCAGTACCGAACTCGATATCTACATATGTATCCTCGATGACAGGAATCTCGCGGTTTACGAGAGGCACGATAACGTGCTTACCCTTCAGCCAGGTATTCTTCTTATCCTCTGGGTTGATACACATGGCAGAGTCGCCCATGATGGTCTCAGGACGGGTGGTTGCTACTACTGCATAGTATCCCTTCTCATCCTTGTGCATCACGTTCTCCTCATCCACCTGCTGGCAGTCCTGTTCTACTACATAATACTTCAAGTGGTAGAGCTTAGAGTGCTCGTCCTTGTAGATAACCTCCTCGTCAGAGAGTGCAGTCTGAGCCTTAGGGTCCCAGTTAACCATGCGCACGCCACGATAGATGAGTCCCTTCTGGTAAAGGTCGCAGAAAACGTGGATGACGGCACGAGAGCGGGTCTCGTCCATGGTGAATGCTGTGCGGTCCCAATCGCAGCTGGCACCGAGTTTGCGGAGCTGTTTGAGGATGATGCCACCATGCTCGTGAGTCCAGTCCCAAGCGTGCTTGAGGAACTCCTCGCGGGTAAGGTCGGTCTTCTTGATGCCCTGCTGAGCGAGGCGGTTTACAACCTTTGCCTCGGTAGCGATACTGGCATGGTCGGTACCTGGTACCCAACATGCGTTCTTGCCCTCCATGCGAGCACGGCGAACGAGAATATCCTGGATAGTATTGTTGAGCATGTGTCCCATGTGGAGCACACCCGTTACGTTTGGTGGTGGGATAACCACTGTATAAGGTTCACGACCATCTGGCTTAGAACTGAAAAGCTTGTTGTCGAGCCAGTACTGATACCATTTACTTTCCACTGCTTGTGGATCGTATTTACTTGCTAATTCCATTGTTTATATCTAATTTTTATTCTTTTTCTTTCTTTTTCTTTAAAAAACGGTGCAAAGATACTAATTTTTGGGCGAAAAATACTATCTTTGCATCAAAATTATTAATTTTTGCACAAAACGATGGTTAGTAATACAGGAAAAGGACATACGAAAGAAGAAAAACTGGCGGCGTTCAGCCGCTTGCTGGATGTGCAGGACCGTTTGCGCCTGCAGTGTCCATGGGATAAAAAGCAGACATTCGAGAGTCTTCGTCCGAATACGATCGAGGAGACTTTCGAGCTTTGTGACGCCTTGATGAAGCGCGATTACAAGGATATCAAGAAGGAGTTGGGCGATGTGTTGGAGCACGTGATGTTCTATAGCATCATCGGCAGAGAAGACGGCGAGTTCGATATTTGCGATGTTTGCAATCAGGAGGCAGATAAATTGATGTTCCGCCATCCTTTCATTAACTGGAAGGAAGAGGGAAATTGGACGGTTTCGAATCCTGATATGTATATCAACGATGAAGGACAGGTTGTCTATAAGGAGTCAGATGCAGGGAATGGAGAAGCAGGAACTGCCAGTTCGGAAGAAACCTTAGCTCTTGGCGCCAGCAAGCCGAAAACTGCTACTTCTGTTGAGAAAACCTGGGAACAGATCAAGCAGCAGGAGAAGGATGGAAATGAGCGGGTGTTGAGCGGTGTCCCTAATTCTCTTCCGTCTCTTATCAAGGCTTATCGCATTCAGGACAAGGCTAGAAATGTAGGCTTCGACTGGAACGAAAAAGAAGATGTGTGGGACAAAGTGCAGGAGGAACTGGAAGAACTCAAGGTGGAACTGGCTAAAGGCGACAAAGAGAATTCTACCCGGGAATTGGGCGATTTCATCTTCTCAGTAATCAATGCAGCACGTCTCTATAAACTCAATCCGGATAATGCGCTGGAGAAAACCAACCAGAAATTTATCCGCCGTTTCAACTACGTAGAAGATCATAGCTTAAAGCAAGGTAAAAACTTGAAAGATATGAGCTTAGAAGAAATGGATAAACTATGGGATGAAGCAAAACTTCAGGAGAAAAAGGATGATAAATAACGGTGAATCAGATAATCTTATCAACTCATCAATATAATAATAAAAACTAAAGTGTTATGAAAAAATTAGTTTATGTAACAATAGCTTTGGTGGCGCTTTTCGCAGCCAACAGTTGTAAGAACAAAAATAATGTTCCTGTTATCAGTGCAGCAGATTCGGTAGAGGTAGAGGATGCAATGAACGATTCTACCATCTATGGTGTATGCGGTGAGGGAACCTCTATGCATAGCCTGGAGCTGATTTCTGATGAAGGTGACACCCTTTCGGTGTTTATTGACGATGAGAATCCTGATGTTGTTCAGGGAGGATTGCTGGCTGGCGACCGTATTGCTCTTATCGGTTATAAGGCAGAGGATGGAGAGATGATGGCCCAGAAGATTATCAACCTGACATCCCTCTTGGGTAAATGGACTTCTCTGGATAAGAATTTTGATATCTTGGAAGGTGGAGAGGTGAAGAACAATGTGAAGGCTGAAACTAATCCTTGGACTAGCTGGAAGATACTCAATGGTAAACTTTTGCTGAATAAGGATACTTTTGCCATTGACAAATTGGGTTCTGACAGTCTTATGTTGGAGAATACTCAGGGTATCTTTGTTTTCAAGCGCCAAGAGTAAGGTCATCATGTTGAACCTGTAAATTATGATTTAGTTTTGGAACCATTTAAAGTACATATATTGGGGTGTGGCAGTGCTTTGCCCACCCTTCAGCATAGTGCCTCGGCCCAGATTATTGAGATGCGTGGCAAATGCTTTATGATGGATTGTGGCGAGGGTGCCCAGATGCAGTTCCGTCGCACTCATGTTCACTTTGCTAAGATAAATGCTATCTTTATTTCGCATCTTCATGGTGATCATTGCTTTGGCTTGCTGGGACTTCTTTCTACCTTAGGTATGCTGGGCAGAACGGCTAAGTTAAAAGTTTATGCACCAGAAAGTTACGGAGATTTGTTTAAGCGTCAGATCGATTTCTTCATGCAGGGAATGGAATATCAAATCGAATTTGTTCCTGTAGATACCGAGAAGTCGCAAGTAGTATATGAAGATCATTCTGTAACCGTAGAAACCGTTCCTCTGCAGCATCGTGTGCCTTGTTGTGGGTACATCTTCAGAGAGAAACCGACATTGCCTCATATCCGTCGTGATATGATAGATTATTACGAGATTCCTGTAAGCCAGATTAACAACATCAAGAATGGAGCTGACTGGACAACGAAGGAGGGGGATGTAATACCTAATGCCAGATTGGTAATGCCTGCCGCTACTCCCCGCAGTTATGCTTATTGCAGTGATACCCGGTTTGTTCCGGGGGTGGCAGAAAAGGTAAAGGGGGTTACGGTGCTTTATCATGAGAGCACCTATACTTCGGAGAATGAGGACAGGGCTAAACTCTATTATCACAGTACGGCTCGACAGGCTGCAACTATAGCCAGAAATGCGGGTGTAGGCAAACTTCTTCTGGGACATTATAGTGCAAGATATAATAATGAAGAGGTATTGTTGAATGAAGCTAAAGAGGTGTTTACGGAAAGTTATCTTACTCAGGAAGGTAAAGTGTTCTCTATAGAATAATATAGAAACAGGGCTTGAATGTACCGGGAAACAAGGTGCAGAATAGCCTTTGATCTATATAAAAATATAAAAAAAGTGCCTTGCGCCAAAAAAAGTTCATTTTTGATGCAAGGTTTTCTCTTTATATCGTTTAATCTTTAAAAAGGATTTGAAATTGGAATCGGAAAAGGATCTCTTAGACGACATCAATAGCGGCAGTCGGGCAGCCATGCACAGATTGTACGAACGCTATGTGGGGTATGCCATGGCCGTAGCGCTGAGGTATATCCCTATGCGCGATGATGCTGAAGATGTAGTGCAAGATAGTTTTATAAAAGTCTTTTCCGGCATTTCAAAGTTTGAATATCGGGGTGAGGGCGCTCTTCAGGCTTGGCTCTTGCGGATAGTGACAAATGAAGCTGTCAACTTTGTAAGGCAGCAAAAGCGCTTCACTATCGTGGACGAAGTTCCCGATGATATTGAGGATGAAGAGTCTGAAGTAGAAAGAGTTCCGCCTGCAGAACTGACAAGAATGATAGGAGAATTGCCTGATGGGTACAGACTGGTTCTTAACATGTTTGTTTTTGAACAGAAAAGCCATAAAGAAATTGCACAGCTGTTAGGCATCAAAGAAAGCAGTTCTGCTTCACAATATTTGCGGGCGAAAAAGCTGTTGGGCAAAAAGGTGAAAGATTATCTGAGCCAGGCAGATTGTAGTGATAATAAAGAGTTGAATCATATAAATGAGAAAAGTAATGAGTAACGATTGGACAAATAAACTTCGAGATCAGTTGGCTGACTACCAAGAGCCTGTCAGCCACGACTTGTGGGCTGAGATAGAACAATCGCTTGCTCAGTCTGAAAAGGTTGGTGATGAGGAAACTGATGTAAAGAAGAGACCACAGACTCGTTATGTTGTCTTGAAAAGATGGTCAGTAGCTGCAGCGATTGCTTTATTGGGAGTAGGAGGCAGTTATGTTTATCTGCATGATGATGAATCGGGACAGGCTAACTTAGCTGTTCAGAGTTCTTTTTCTACAGCATCAGGTTCAAGCAGGACTTCTTCTGCTGTCCGTGCAGAAGCACAATCGGCAGGAAGTGAAAATGCTATCTTGCTTGCTGAAAACAATGCATCTGCACATCAGGTGAATCGCCATTCATCGGGGCGTCAATTGAACCATAGTAAATCTTCTGTCTCTTTCCAGGAGAGGACTGTTGCTGCTGATAATGAAGTAATGTTTGCAGCAGAGGTAGAAATGCCAGAACAGTCTGTTAATGCAGAGGTAAATGGTCGGGAATTATCTGTTTTGCAAAAGCAAAATGAGGATTCTGAAAGACAGATGGCCGTTTCTTCTAATCATGCAACCAAGCCGTTGGAAGCAGATGGTGGGCAGAAGCTTTATGCAGGCAGGGCGCAGGATGGTCATTTTGAACGCAGTTATAAGGACAAGTATGAACAGAACTGGACCATGAACCTGTATGCAGAGAATGTAAGTCTGGGCTCTGGCAGTGATGGAATGTCAAACGGCATGTATGCGTCTTCAGATCTTCTTGCTGGTGGTGGCTTTGCTGATCATGGCGTTTTCCTGGCTGCTGCTTCTCTTTTAAGATATGCAATACCGAAATATGTTGAAGCGAAACATCATGCTCCTTTGGCTATAGGTGCTCAGGTTGGTATCGGACTTGCGCCTCGTTTGTCTTTGAGTACCGGTGTCGTATATACGCGTGTTGCTTCTGATTTCAAATCTTATGGTGTTTCAGAATTTGATACACATCAGGTTTTGCATTATGTGGGTGTTCCACTTGGTTTAAACTATGAGGTTTGGAGCACGGGAGGCTTTCATGCGTACGTAATGGCGGGTGGAGAAGCCGATTTCAACGTAAAGAATGATACAAAGGTTTCTGGTCATAAAGAGGACGTGAAACGTGATGGCGTTCAGTTCTCGGGTAAGGCTTCGCTTGGTGCACAGTATGATGTTACACCACAAGTGGGCTTCTATATTGAGCCAGGTGCAAAATATTATTTTGATAATGGCAGCGAAATAGAAAATACGTTTAAAGATAAGAAGTGGAATTTTAATCTCCAGTTCGGACTCCGTATTAATCTGAAATAGTGTTTGAGTCCAATTATTAATAAACATATGTACGAACTACATTTCATTTTATAACATTACATACGAGAAAAGGAAAGGGCAGTCTGCGTGATGCATGGCTGCCCTTTATTGTTTCCTGTTTTCTTATTTCTTATTCAATAATTTTTCGCTCATATTGAGAGCGGCCTTTCTGCCGTCTCCCATGGCAAGGATTACTGTGGCTCCTCCTCGTACGATATCGCCGCCAGCGTAGATTTCTTCGATGGAACTCTGCATCTGGTCGTTTACGGCAATGGTGTTCTTCCGGCCGAGTTCCAAGCCTTCGATACTCTGTGGAACGAGTGGATTAGGACTTACTCCTACGGCAACAATTACCTGGTCGCACTCCAGCGTGATGGTCTCTCCTGTAGCTTCTGGACGACGACGGCCGCTGGCATCAGGTTCGCCAAGCTTCATCACATCGAGGACTACAGCCTTTACTGCGCCCTTATCGTCTGTCTCATATTCTTTAGGATTGTGCAATGTAAAGAAGTTGATTCCTTCTTCCTTGGCATGCTTCACCTCTTCGAGTCGGGCAGGCATTTCTGCCTCCGAACGGCGATATACCAAGGTTACGTCTGCTCCGAGTCGTTTTGCAGTACGGCAACTGTCCATAGCTGTATTTCCGCCGCCTACAACAACCACCTTCTTACCCAAGTTGATAGGGGTGTCGCTATGAGGATTGGCTGCATCCATCAGGTTTACACGGGTAAGATATTCGTTAGAAGACATGATGTTCAAGGCATTCTCTCCAGGAATATTCATGAAGTTGGGCAGCCCCGCACCTGAGCCAACGAAGATTCCCTTGAATCCTTGTTCTTCCAGATCTTTTACGGAAATGGTCTTGCCAACGATGCAGTCTGTAATGAACTTTACGCCCATCTTCTGAAGATTCTTAATCTCTACATTTACGATAGCATTAGGCAAACGGAATTCAGGAATACCATATTTCAATACACCGCCAATCTCGTGTAATGCTTCAAAGACGGTAACGTCGAATCCCTTCTTTGCCATATCGCCTGCAAAACTCAATCCGGAAGGTCCTGAACCAACTACGGCTATCTTGATGCCATTAGGTTCATCGCACTTTGGTACAGAGATGTTTCCACTCTGGCGTTCGTAATCGGCAGCAAAACGCTCCAGGTATCCGATAGCTACAGCAGGCTCGTTCATCTTGAGATGTACACACTTGCTTTCACATTGCTTTTCCTGTGGGCAAACTCGTCCGCAAACGGCAGGTAGGGCAGAGGTGTTCTTTAAAACCTTGGCTGCGGCAAGGAACTGGCCTCGCTCAATATTCTTGATGAAGGAAGGAATGTTGATGCTTACCGGACAACCTTCCATACAGGTAGGCTTAGGACAGTCGAGACAGCGCTTGGCTTCGGTCAAAGCCATTTCCTTGGTTAAACCGATATTTACCTCTTCCGTACGGGTTGTGGCACGATAAAGAGGGTCAAGTTCTGGCATCTTTACGCGCTCTATAGCTGTACGTTCTTTTGCTTTCATCGAAGCGCGTAACTCCTTGCGCCACTCAGCGTTACGGTCGGTCAACTCTTCGATGCTCGCATCTGTAGGTTCTACGTCCATGGTTACATCCGTAGTTTCTTTCTTCTTTCCTGCGTTTACAGTTGCAAGGTGCTCTTCGAAGTGTTCCATCTCTTCGCGTTCAACATCCTTGAAAGTGCCCATGCGCTTGAACATCTCGTCCCAATCTACCTGGGCGCCGTCAAACTCAGGACCGTCGATGCAGACAAACTTGGTCTTGCCACCGATGGTCAGGCGGCAGGCACCGCACATACCGGTTCCATCCACCATGATGGTATTGAGCGAAACGTCTGTGGAAAGATTATATTTCTGAGTCAGGAGACAGCAGAACTTCATCATGATAGGAGGACCGATGGCGAAAACCTTATCGATATGCTCCTGATTGATAAACTTCTCGATTCCTACGGTTACAACACCCTTCTCGCCGTAGCTTCCGTCATCGGTCATGATGATGAGCTCATCGCTAGATGCACGCACTTCATCTTCCATAATCACGAGGTCTTTGTTCCTACCCGCAATTACGGAAAGGACTCTGTTTCCTGCGGCTTTCAGTGCCTTGATGATAGGGAGCATAGGAGCTACGCCTACACCACCTCCGGCACAAATGACTGTTCCGAAGTTCTCGATATGTGTAGGATTTCCAAGTGGTCCCACCACATCGTGAATCTCATCGCCTTCATTCAATGCACAGAGTTTGGTAGATGAAAGACCTACCTTCTGCACAACCAGTGTGATGGTTCCTTTCTCAATGTCAGCGTCAGCGATGGTCAGCGGCATACGCTCGCTGTTGTTGTCTACACGGATGATAACAAAGTTGCCTGCCTTTCGGCTCTTGGCTATAAGCGGTGCTTCTACATCGAAGCGGAATACTTTCTCTGAGTATTGTACTTTCTTGATAATCTTGTTCATGGGCTATTAAATTTCTTAATGCTGATATATTAATATTTCTGGTTAGCTGTTTAGAGTTTGCTTCATGGTACATAAAAATGCAAAAGGATAACATCGGCTACCTTTGTGGCAGTCGAAGTTATCCTCGTACAATATATGTTATTTTTGTTTTTCGAATGTTTTGTATAATCGAGAAAAAACTGAAAGTCTTACCGATACTTCAAATTAATCGAAATTTTTGTCATCAAGCATCTCGAAACCACAGTATGGAACCAATACCTTAGGTACGCGGATTCCTTCTGGGGTCTGATTGTTCTCCAAGATGGTTGCTACGATACGTGGCAAAGCAAGAGCTGAACCATTCAATGTGTGGCAAAGTTCAATCTTCTTGTCATCTGTATGGCGATAGCGGCAGTGGAGACGGTTAGCCTGGTAGCTCTCGAAGTTAGATACAGATGAAACTTCCAACCAGCGGCCCTGTGCAGCACTCCATGTTTCGAAGTCGTAGCAGATAGAAGAGGTGAAGCTCATATCACCACCGCAGAGACGGAGGATATGGTATGGCAATTCCAACTTCTTCAAAAGACCTTCAACATGGTCGAGCATCTCGTTCAAACTCTCGTAAGAGTGACCTGGCTTATCGATGCGAACAATCTCTACCTTGTCGAACTGGTGCAGGCGGTTCAAACCGCGAACGTCCTTACCATAGCTACCTGCTTCACGACGGAAACAAGCTGAGTAAGCACAACGCTTGATAGGGAGATCTTTCTCATCGAGAATAACATCGCGGAAGATGTTGGTTACAGGAACCTCAGCAGTAGGGATAAGGAAGAGATTATCCAGATTAGCATGATACATCTGACCTTCCTTGTCTGGCAACTGACCGGTACCACGACCAGAGTCCTCGTTTACTACGTACGGAGGCTGAATCTCCAGATATCCGCTCTTGCGAGCCTCATCGAGGAAGAATGCCTCAAGCGCACGCTGGAAACGAGCCATCTTGCCGATATATACAGGGAAACCTGCGCCAGTAATCTTAACGCCGAGGTCGAAATCTACAAGATTATACTTCTTCAAGAGATCCCAATGGCAGAGAGCATCCTCGCCGAGGTTTGGCTTTTCGCCGCCTTCTTTCACAACAACGTTGTCGGCTGCGTCCTTACCTTCAGGAACCTGCTCGCAAGGGATGTTAGGAATTTCGAGCAACTGGTTGGTCATATCGTTCTGTGCTTTCTCCATGATCTCTTCAAGAGCCTTAGCGTCTGCCTTGAGCATAGCTACCTGAGCCTTTGCGCTCTCAGCTTCCTCTTTCTTACCTTCCTTCATAAGGGCACCAATCTGCTTAGCAAACTGGTTTGCCTGCTGCTTGTTGTTATCCAACTTCTGCTGAGCTTCACGACGAATCTTGTCGTACTCCAAAACTTTCTCTACGGCCTCACGAGCATTTGGAAAATGCTTCTTTTCGAGACCCTTAACTACACGTTCAGTTTCCTCACTGATAAGTTTAAGTGTAAGCATAAAATGTCTTTTAATTAAATAATTTACTATTTGTAGGCAAAAGTACAAAAAATATTTGTGATAGCGTAAAAAAATGCTGACTTTTTTACAGGGAAGGGTAGAATTAAAGTTTTTTTGTGGTTTTATAGGGTTAAGGAGCTTAGAAAGGGGGTGGTGTAATCCTTGCCTAAAAACTTATATAAACGAAGAAAGCCTGCTCTAGGTATGAGCAGGCTTCTATGTTGTTTGTTTGGAATAGTTTTTTCTAAAACTTTAAAAATTAAGCGTCAGCTTTTTTGGTCTTCTCAGCGTAAACCTCTGGAGAGAGAACAGAAACTGTACTCTTGTCCTTGCGGCCCTTGTGGAAGTAAACGATACCATCTGCCAAAGCATACAATGTATCATCCTTACCCTGAGCTACATTCTCACCTGGGAAGTGCTTGTTACCACGCTGGCGAACGATGATGTTACCTGCGATGATGCTCTGACCACCCCAGATCTTAACGCCTAATCTTTGTGAAGCTGATTCACGGCCGTTCTTAGAACTACCAACACCTTTCTTATGTGCCATTTTCTAATTCCTCCTAATTTTAAGCGATTACAGATTTGATTGATACTTCAGTGAACTGAGTACGATGACCGTTCTTCTTGCGATAGTCCTTGCGGCGCTTCATCTTGAAGACGATTACCTTGTCACCCTTTACGAGTGGGTTCACTACTTCTACTACTACTTTTGCACCCTCTACAGCTGGTGCACCGACAGTGATTGAGCCGTCTTTGTCAACGAGCAAAACCTTGTCGAACTCAACAGTCTGACCTGCCTCAACATCCTTGATGTGATGTACGAAGAGCTTCTTGCCCTCCTCAGCCTTGAACTGCTGACCGTTAATTTCTACAATTGCGTACATTAAATTATTTATATAAACGGGTTTCTTCGGGAGGCGTCCTGCATTGTGCCGGATCTTCTTTGAGCCCCTTCGAACTAAACTTTTCTGTAACATTTGCCCAATCCATGAGCATTCGGGGTGCAAAATTACAAATTATCTTTGATATGAACAAAATGTTGGGGAAATAAAGATTATTTTTTAGAAAGATTTAACAGAAAAGCCTGTTTTTTATAAGAATACCGATTATTTGCTACCAGATAAGGGACTCGTGAATAGTATAATGTTCTTTATTGGGTTCAATAATATACTTCCTTAGGTTCAATGATATGTCTCCTCTGGCTCAATGATATGTCTTCTCTGGTTCAAGGAGATGTCTTCTTAGGTTTAAGGATACGACTTCTTTGGTTCAAGAAGATACCTTCGTTAAAGTTATGACTAGTGTCAGCAGCTCTGCTGAGCCTAGTCAGCAGGTCTGCTCACTATAGTCGACAGGTCTGCTGACTGCAGTCAGCAAGTCTTCCGACTCAAGTGATATTACCTTTTAATTGTATACTTTCTTCTTGGGACAATATATGCTATATGCTATTTGATGGAGGAGGTGTATAAAAAGAAAAAAGCGATGACCTTCACAGGCTACCGCTCCAAATCTTCAATAGGTATTAGTTTCCATTAAGGTAAAAAGATTGTTTTCAGGATAACTGGCTGCAAAGGTACATGATATTTTTCAAATCACCAAATATTTATTTGATTATTTTTGTTATAATTCTATTGTGTGGGCGCACAATGGCATAAATTAACTTATTTTAGTGAGAAAGGCTGTGTAATCGATTGCAATTCTGTTGTTTTTTTGTTTAGATATCTTCAAAAGTATAAAGAGACGAACTTTCGAGACGAGTAGTGAAGAAGAGAAAATAAAAACAGGTTGGCGCAGAAGTGCCAACCTGTTTATGGAAGATACTATTATCTTATTCTGTTTGTTTGAATCAGGAAAAAGAAGTGATTACTTCTGCTTCTTGATTTTCTCTACATAAGCATCAATGACAGCTACTGCTGTGATGTTTACTATATCCTGTACACTACTTTCTGAGTCAGTGAAGTGGATAGGCTTATTCAATCCCATCTGGATAGGGCCGATAATCTCAGCTTCAGGATTCAAACCCTGGAGAAGTTTGTATGCACCATTGGCGCTACTCAAGTTAGGGAACACCAAAGTGTTAACGTCTTTGCCCTTGAGGCGGGAGAATGGATACTTCTCATCGCGCAGATCCTTGTTGAGTGCATAGTTTACCTGCATTTCACCATCGATAGCGAGTTCAGGGAACTCCTTCTGCATCTCAGCAACGGCTTTCTTTACCTTAACAGGTGAGCCAATATTGTCTGTACCGAAGTTAGAGTAGCTTAACATGGCCATAACCGGCTCTTCGTTGAAGAACTTCACTGTACCTGCAGACAGCTTGGCAACATCAATCAGCACATCTTCGTCTGGGTGGCGGTTGATGAGCGTATCTGCGATATAATAAATACCCTTCTGGGTGTTAAGGATATGCATGGTACCGAAAGTCTTATATGGCTCACGAATTCCAATTACATCTTTTGCCACCTTAATAGTATTGCTGTACTTTGTGTAAAGACCAGTGATGAATGCGTCAGCATCACCCTGTTCTACCATTGACATACCGAAGTAGTTGCGCTCGTACATTTTATCATAAGCTTCCTCGAAGCTGTAGCCCTCGCGAGCACGCTTCTCTGCCAGATGCTTGGCAAACTTTGCACGGCGGCCCTGTTCGTTATCGGCACGCATATCTACAATCTCAATATCTGAAAGGTCAAGTTTCAAACGGCTAGCAACACGGTTCAGACGGTCTGGGTTACCCAACAGAATTGGCTGGCAGATACCCTCTTGCTTTGCCTGGACTGCAGCCTTCAGCATAGTTGGGTTGCCACCTTCTGCGAATACTACACGCTGTGGGTGAAGGCGCGCTGTATCGTGGAGTTTGCGGGTCAGTTTGGTCTCCTGACCAAGCAGCTGGCGCAAATCCTGCTTGTACTTCTCCCAGTCTGTGATAGGGGTGCGAGCCACACCACTTTCCATTGCAGCCTTAGCTACGGCAGCAGAAACTTCTGTAATCAAACGTGGATCTACAGGTTTCGGAATGAAGTATTTAGGACCGAATGTAAGGTCGTTAACGTGGTAAACATCGTTTACCACATCAGGAACCGGCTGCTTAGCCAAATCGGCAATTGCATGAACAGCAGCCATCTTCATTTCTTCGTTGATAGCACGGGCGTGAACATCGAGTGCACCACGGAAGATGTATGGGAAACCGATTACATTGTTAATCTGGTTAGGATAATCTGAACGGCCAGTTGACATCAATACGTCAGGGCGGCTGTCCATAGCGTCCTCGTAGCTGATCTCAGGTACTGGATTAGCAAGAGCGAAAACGATAGGGTTGTCTGCCATAGAGCGAATCATATCCTTGGAGAGCACGTTACCCTTGCTGAGGCCTACGAATACATCGGCGCCTTTCACAGCCTCTTCGAGTGTATGGACATCGCGGCGGTCTGTTGCAAAGAGCTTTTTCTGCTCTGTCAGATTTTCGCGGTCGCTGGTAATGACACCCTTAGAGTCGAGCATAACGATGTTCTTTACCTGTGCGCCAAGTGCTACGTAGAGTTTTGTACAGCTGATAGCAGCTGCACCAGCACCATTTACGACAATCTTCACATCGGCAATGTTCTTGCCAGCTACCTCAAGAGCGTTCTTCAAACCTGCTGCAGAGATGATAGCAGTACCATGCTGGTCATCGTGCATTACAGGGATATCAAGAGTTCTTTTCAGGCGCTCCTCGATGTAGAAACATTGAGGTGCCTTGATGTCCTCCAAGTTGATTCCACCAAATGTAGGAGCGATTTTCTCTACGGTTTCACAGAACTTTTCTGGGTCTTTTTCATCGATTTCAATATCGAAGACATCCACACCGCCGTAAATCTTGAAAAGCAATCCCTTACCTTCCATCACTGGCTTTCCGCTCATGGCACCGATATCGCCAAGTCCGAGCACTGCTGTACCATTACTGATAACAGCAACCAGGTTACCCTTGTCAGTATACTTGTATGCATCGTCTGGGTTCTGCTGGATCTCAAGACATGGGAATGCCACGCCAGGAGAATAAGCAAGGCTCAGATCCGTTTGTGTGTGATAAGGTTTTGTTGGCTTAACCTCAATCTTGCCAGGACGACCAGTCTCGTGATAACTTAAAGCCGCCTCTTTTGTAATTTTTACCATAACGATATATTGGTTTAGAGTTTATTTTTCTTTCATATTCGTGGATTTTTCGCACGAAATTTAAAAGTTTGTGCAAAGGTACAAAAAAACTTAGTAAAAAAGAATGGTTTTTTGATTTTTTTTGTATCTTTGCACAAAAATAGTCTTCAAACAAGTAAAATGACAGAAATCAATCAATATAGACAAGAACTGAAAGACAGAATTATCTCTTATGCGATGCCTAAATTCTATAAGCGTGGTGTAAAAGCTGTTAAGATGGATGAAATCTCACAGGGACTTCATGTATCTAAGAGAACTGTGTACGAGATTTTTGGTGACAAAGAAGAATTGTTGCTTGCTGGTATGATGCGTCAGCTAGAAGAAAATCGTTCGAAGTTAGAGAATTTCGCCAAGACCCAAGCGAAGAATGTGATAGATATTATCAGCTATGTCTATAAATTGCAGATGGAGCGCAATGGGATGGTGGGCGTTCTTTTTTATGAGGAGGTTCATAAGATGCCTCGTGTAGTGAAATTCTTCCAGGAAAATCATGCTCATGAACGGGAGGAGAGTGTACGTTTCTTTGAGGCTGGTGTAAAGGAGGGGCTTTTCCGTAAGGATGTAGACTTCAATGTTGTTATGGACGTAGGACATGTGATGATGGAGGAAATCATGCACCATCAGCTCTATCGTGTTCATTCGATGCAGGAGATATACGACAATTATATTTTGTGCCTGATTCGTGGATTCTGTACAGAGCGCGGCTTGGAGCAGCTTGACCGTGCTTTGAAAGAGTAGAGGCGTTGGCTTTAATATACAAAATGTACTTTTTGAGCGTATGTGTAATTATGCTTAAAAAAGAGAAAGAGGTTTCGGAGATGCTTTATATAGGCTCACGGAACCTCTTCTCCTTACTCCTTGTATAGCCAGTGGAGGAGCGGGTTTATAACTTTTGGATAGAAGCGGAACCAGCGAAACTTGGTAACAGGTTTGCCTCCGAAACCGAGAATGAATTCACGGTAGAGATTACTCTTAAGCGGAAGTCCTGCGTCCATAAAGTGGAGGTGTTGGGCATCCTGCTCCTGTGCATCAGAGAGTGCTTGCCAGATGGTCATTGTGTTCGGATGCAGATGGATGTAAGTCTTTCTCTTGAATGCAGAAAACCAAAGAAAGGCATTGCCTTGGTTGTAGATGCAGGTATAGCCGCCAATCACTTTGTCCTTATAGGTGATGATGACGTTTCTGGCATTGCTACTTGTACTCAGTTTCTGAAAGAATGTTTCGTCAGGAACAAAACGGCGAAGTTTCAGCCGATAATAATTTTTGAGCAACTGGTGATAACGATGGATGTCTTCGGGTGAAGTTGCCTCTCTACAACTTATTCCCTTTTTCTTCATTTTTTCAATCATAGCAATTTGTTTGTCTGAGAGTCGCTCTTGGGGAAGTTTGCTGTGTAGGGAGTTATGTATCTCTTGCCAGGCAATAGGTACATAGCCCAATTTTCTGAATTCCCGGTAACCCAGCATCTTTTTGCTCATTCGGGAGAACTCGATGTAAAAGCAGAGTCGTTTGTGTAAGTGAATAGTTATGCTGCGGAGTAACAATGGGAAAATAGCATTCTGTTCAGCATCGAGTGCATAAAGTCCCTCTCCGTACGCGTGTGCGTGCGTATATAAATAAGGTGGGAATAATGATTTGCGGTGATAGAGGATGACGAGCATTTGTCCTACTACCTTGTTCTCCTGTGTGGCGACAGCCATAAAAGGGGTTATGCCGGGTGTTTTTTCAAGAATCTGAAAAAGCTCCAAGCTATGAAAAAAGTCGCCTTCCAATAAATGCGGCATTTCTTCCAGTTTACCATATATTTCTACATCATATTTTCTCACGAAGGCAAAAATAATAAATTTATCATAAAAAAGCAAGAAAAAGGGCTTCTCTATCGTTATTTTTTAGTATTTTTGCATAAAAAGTAAAACTTTAAACAAAATTACGTATGAAAATAGTGTTTATTGGGGCAGGTAATCTTGCTACCAATCTTGCGCTCGAAATATCGCAATCAGAACATCAGATTGTGCAAGTCTTCAGTAGAACTAGGGAGTCGGCCTCTCTATTGGCTGAGAAGGTGAATTGTGAGCCTGTCAATGAGATGAGTAAGGTGGTCTGTGATGCAGATTTGTACATAGTTTCAGTGAAGGATGATGCGCTTGAAATGCTTATTCCTGAACTATGCAAAGGAAGAGAAGATAAGATGTTTGTTCATACAGCTGGTTCCATGCCGATGGATGTTTTCAAAGATTATGCCCGTCATTATGGCGTATTTTATCCGATGCAGACATTTACGAAAGATAAAAAGGTTGCATTCGAAAATATTCCTATTTTCATTGAGGGGTGTGGTGCTTTCGAAACTTCTTTCCTGAAGAGGTTGGCAGAACAGATTTCTCGTAGTGTCTATGAATTGGATTCTGATAATCGTAAGTATCTGCACCTGTCAGCTGTTTTTGCTTGTAATTTTGCGAATCATTGCGTAGCTATAGGCCAGCAGATTCTCGAAAATCATCATATTCCTGGCAGTGTTCTCCGTCCTCTGGTTATGGAAACTATGGACAAGGCTTCTTCGCATTCGGCAGCTGAAGTGCAGACAGGACCGGCTATTCGTGATGATCGGAACGTAATGGAGAAACAAATGCAACTCCTTGAAAAACAGCCAGAACTACTGCAGATTTATGAAATGATGAGCAAAAGCATATTCAAGTTCAAGAGATAAAACTGTTATCGGTTTAAGTTTGCAGTTAGGATTTTTCAGTACAAAAAACAGAAACAATTATGATTAATTACGATTTAAATAAAATAAAAGCAATCATCTTTGATGTTGATGGAGTACTTTCAAGACAGACCATCACGCTTTCCAGTGCCGGCGAACCTTTGCGTACTGTTAATATCAAAGATGGCTATGCCATTCAGCTGGCTCAGAAGAAAGGTGTTCGTATCGTAATTCTGACAGGCGGTAATTCTCATGCCATACAGGTACGCTATGAAAATCTTGGTGTAGAGGATATCTTCATGGGGTGTTCTGTAAAGATAAAGACTTATGAGGAGTTCAAGCAGAAATATTCAATTACAGATGAGGAAATAATATATGTAGGTGATGATATTCCTGATTATGAGATAATGCGTCGTTGCGGATGTCCATGTTGCCCAGCAGATGCATGCTCCGATATAAAAGAAATTTCTACTTATATCTCGGTTTGTAACGGAGGTGATGGCGTGGGACGTGACGTCGTAGAACAGGTGCTGAGAGCCAAGGGTTTATGGCTTTCAGATGCTAAGGCGTTTGGCTGGTAGAATTTAGTTAATAGTTGAAAGTTGATAGTTTGTAGTAGAAAGTTTGCAACTGAATTTTAATCATAAAGTTCAAAGAAATAAGGTTTAAAATAGATGAATTATAAGATCATTTTGGCGAGTAATTCGCCTCGTCGCAAGGAACTTCTGGCAGGTTTGGATATTCCTTTTGAGGTGAAGGTGATTAGTGGTATTGATGAAAGTTATCCTGCTGACCTCGATGCTTATCAGGTGGCAGAATTCATTTGCAAGAAAAAGGCTGAGGCTTATCGTCCGCTTTTGAACGGAAATAATAGTGTTGAAGAGTTGGACGAGTCAGAAACTTTGATTCTTACAGCAGATACGGTTGTGATTGCGCCAACAGCTGGCGAACAGAATGACCAGGAAGGAAAGGGAGTCATTCTCGGGAAGCCTCGTGATGCTGAAGATGCCAGACGAATGCTGAAGATGTTGAGCGGAAAGACGCATCATGTAGTTACAGGTGTTTGTCTTACTACCCAGCATAAGCAGCGTTCCTTTTCAGTAACAACAGAAGTGACGTTCAAACCGCTTTCTGATGATGAAATCAGTTATTATATAAATCATTATCAGCCGTTTGACAAAGCTGGCGCCTATGGTATTCAGGAATGGATTGGTTACATAGGTTGTACGGGGTTGAAGGGGAGTTATTTTAATGTGATGGGGCTTCCGGTTCAGCGTATCTATGAGGAATTGAGGCAAATTTAGATTTTTTAAAATTAAATATTGTTCTATGTCGTAGATAATGAGTATCTTTGTGCGTTTTATGTAACTAACAAGGATTATGAGTGAAGAAATTTTAGCAAAAGCTCATGAGGTTTTGGACAATTATATGGAGAGCAATCATCACCGGCGCACTCCGGAGCGTTCCACTATCCTCGACACCATTTATTCTATGGGAGAGCATTTCTCGATAGAAGATTTGGGCAGAGAGCTACTGAAAAAGAATTTTCGCGTTAGCAGGGCTACGCTTTATAACACATTGCATCTGTTCCTGGAACTAAGGCTTGTGGTAAAGCACAGTCTGGCAGACGGCACCAAGTATGAGGCCAGTTATAGCGAGGACAATCATGTGCATCAGGTTTGCACGATTTGTGGCAAGGTAACCGAAATTGTAGCACCGCAGGTTACGGCAGCTGTGAAGGATATCAGGATGCAGCGCTTTCGTAAAGATGCTTATGCTCTTTACATCTATGGCGTATGCAGCGGCTGTCAAAGCAAGATGACTCGCAAACGCAAAAAAGAATAAGTATCAAGATAAAAAGATAAAAAATGAACACAGGTAAAGTAGATGTCCTGCTGGGTTTGCAGTGGGGCGATGAAGGTAAAGGTAAGGTGGTTGACGTGTTGACCCCTAAGTATGATGTCATTGCTCGTTTCCAGGGTGGTCCTAATGCTGGACATACATTGGAGTTTGAGGGCGAGAAGTATGTGCTTCGCTCTATCCCTTCTGGTATTTTCCAAGGTGGTAAGGTGAACATCATCGGCAATGGTGTGGTTTTGGCTCCAGACCTCTTTATGGGTGAGGCTAAGGATCTTGAGAAGAGCGGTCATGATTTGAAGAGCCGTCTTTACATCTCTAAGAAGGCACATCTCATCATGCCTACTCACCGTGTACTCGATGCTGCTATCGAGGCTTCTAAGGGAAAGAACAAGGTAGGTACTACTGGTAAGGGTATCGGTCCTACTTATACTGACAAGGTTAGCCGTACCGGTCTTCGCGTAGGCGATATCCTTGACAATTTCGAGGAGAAGTATGCTGCTCACAAGGCTGCTCATCTCAAAACCATCGCAAGTCTCGGTTATACCGACTTCGATATCACAGAGGTTGAGAAGACCTGGATGGAGGGCATCGAATACTTGAAGCAGTTTAAACTTATTGATAGCGAGGTAGAAATCAATAAGGTGCTCCGTTCTGGCAAGGATATCCTCTGCGAGGGTGCGCAGGGTACTATGCTCGATGTTGATTTCGGTTCTTATCCATTCGTTACTTCTTCTAATACTATCTGTGCAGGTGCCTGCATAGGTCTGGGTATCGGTCCTAACCGCATCGGCAATGTTTATGGTATCATGAAGGCTTACTGTACACGTGTTGGTGCAGGTCCATTCCCTACAGAGCTTTTCGATGAGACTGGTGACAAGATCCGTGACCTCGGTCATGAGTATGGTGCTGTTACCGGTCGTGAGCGTCGTTGTGGCTGGTGCGATCTTGTACAGCTCAAGTATTCTGTCATGGTGAATGGTGTTACCGAGCTTATCATGATGAAGAGCGACGTGCTCGATGGCTTCGATACCATCAAGGCATGCGTGGCATATAAGTTGAAGGATGGTTCTGTTACAACAGATTTCCCATACGAAATCGATGATGTAGAACCTGTTTACAAGGAGTTCAAGGGCTGGAAGACAGATATGACTAAGTTCACATCTGAAGATCAGTTCCCACAGGAGTTCAAGGATTATATTGCTTTCGTAGAAGAGTTCCTTGAGACTAAGATCGGTATCATTTCTATCGGTCCAGACCGTGCTCAGACTATTGTACGCAAGTAATTTATATAGTGTTTAATGTTTAGTGTTTAATGTTTACTTTGAGGGGTTTACATGGCGCTAGACATTAAACATTTAACATTCATATTAAACATTAATAAATGGCTCAGAAACCAAGTATACCAAAGGGCACGAGAGATTTTGGTCCTGTTGAGATGGCGAAACGCAACTATATCTTCAACACCATCAAGGAAGTGTATGCTCTTTATGGATTCCAGCAGATTGAAACCCCTGCCATGGAAACCCTTCAGACTTTGATGGGCAAGTATGGTGAAGAGGGTGATAAACTGCTTTTTAAGATATTGAATTCAGGCGACTATATGAATAAGGTGAGCGATGAGGATATTCATTCTCTTGGATCACTCAAATTAGCAGCGAAACTTTGTGAGAAGGGTCTTCGTTATGACCTGACAGTTCCTTTCGCACGTTACGTAGTGCAGCACCGCGAGGAGTTGCAGATGCCTTTCAAACGTTATCAGATTCAGCCAGTATGGCGTGCAGACCGCCCTCAGAAGGGACGTTACCGTGAGTTCTATCAGTGTGATGCCGATGTGGTTGGCTCTGATTCTCTCCTGAATGAGGTCGAGTTGATGCAGATTGTTGATACCGTGTTCACTAAGTTTGGTGTTCGTGTATGCATCAAGATTAATAACCGCAAGATTCTTACCGGTATTGCAGAGGTTATCGGCGAGGCTGAGAAGATTGTAGATATCACAGTGGCCATCGATAAGCTTGATAAAATCGGACTTGACAATGTAAACGAAGAGTTGCGTAATGACGGCATTTCTGAAGATGCCATTGAAAAGTTGCAGCCAATCATCTCATTGTCAGGAACTAATGATGAGAAACTTGAAGTGATAGCGAAGGTTCTCGAAGGTTCTGAAGTTGGTTTGAAGGGTGTAGAGGAAACCAAGTTTATCCTCGATACCTTGAAGACTCTTGGCTTGAATAACGAGATAGAACTGGATCTCACCCTGGCTCGTGGCTTGAACTATTATACGGGTGCGATCTTCGAGGTGAAGGCGCTTGATACTCCAATGGGAAGTATTACAGGTGGTGGTCGTTACGACAACCTTACCGGCATTTTCGGTTTGCCAGGTTTGAGCGGTGTTGGTATCAGTTTTGGTGCTGACCGTATTTATGATGTGTTAGGTGCGCTCGACCTTTATCCGAAGGAGGCTGTAAATGCTACTCAGGTACTGTTTATCAACTTCGGTGAAAAGGAGACAGCTTACTGCCTGCCTATAGTAAGTGCAGCTCGTGCAGCCGGTATCCGTACCGAAATCTTCCCTGATAAGGCGAAGATGAAGAAGCAGATGAGCTATGCCAATGCCAAGAATATTCCGTTTGTGGTGCTTGCAGGTGAGAATGAGATGGCTCAGGGCAAGGTTACGCTTAAGAATATGGAAACTGGCGAACAAACCTTGGTTACTGCCGAGGAATTGATAGCCAAAGTAAATAAATAATACTCTCTTTCTCGTCCTCTCGTGCTCGTATATGTGAATATGCAGTGCGGCAGGGCGAGAGCTTTTTATGTGTTAGCGTGTATGCCTAACTATAATTTTAGTAACTTCTAAAAACTACAGACAAATGAAAAAAATAAAAGCTATTTTATATGTATTCATACTGGCGTTGCTGATGACATCCAGCACAAAGACAACAACGATTTTTGTAATAGGTGATTCTACTGCTGCCGAGAAAGGCGGTTTTAGAAATAGTCCAGAGCGAGGATGGGGAATGGTATTGCAAGGCTTTTTTGATGACAAGGTGATTGTTGACAATCATGCTGTTAATGGTCGTTCTTCTTTGAGCTTTATCAATGAAGGAAGATGGAAAAAGGTTTTGGATAGAATAAAGCCAGGTGATTATGTGTTTATCCAGTTTGGGCATAACGATGAGAAGCCAATGCCTGACCGTCATACTGATCCGGGATCTACTTTTGATGCAAACCTTGCCAGATATGTAAATGAGACCCGTGCCAAGGGTGGCATTCCTGTACTGTTCAATGCGGTGGTTCGTCGCTGCTATTATTCTGCAGAATTGAAGAATGATGATGACGAGAAGCTTCGCAATAAAGTATATGATGGAAAGGAGCAGATTAATAGCGATACGCTTATCGACACCCACGGAGCTTATGTGATAGCTCCCCGCAATGTAGCAAAGCAGCTGAATGTTCCGTTTGTTGATGCTACCAAGATTACCCACGATATAGAAACGGGCATGGGTATTGAAGGCAGCCGCAAATTACATATGTGGTTTATGCCTGGCGAGAATCCGCAGGTTCCTAAGGGTAAGAAAGATAATACCCATTATAATGTATATGGTGCACGTGTGGTTGCCGGTGCGCTTGCTGATGCTGTAGCTGAGCAGGTGCCAGCGCTGAAGTCTCATGTCTGCCATTATGATTATGTAGTCTCTGCAGAAGGTCGAGGCAATTTCATGGATTTGCAGAAGGCTGTAGATGCGGTTCCTGTAGGCAAGAAGGCTGTTATCCGTATTTTGGGTGGTGAATGGAAGAAGCCAATCATCGCAAAAGGCAAGAAGATTAAGTTTGTAAAGTCATTTGGTGCTAAAATCAAATAGTAACAGGCTTTTTTAAAACTCCCGATATCTTTGAAATTACATGGCGATGTAAAAGTCTGTGCGTCGTGACATAGAACAAAATGCATCGCCATGTAGTAAGCCAATACATAAAAGGAGTACTTTCACAAGCACTCCTTCTCATATTATACAAAAACATTATGAATTATTTCTATTAGCGAACAAGATTTTAATTTCTATCTTTGTCTCAATTATCTAAAAGTTTCAAACGTTCACCAGAATTGCTTTTGGCAAGGGGCAATTCCTACTCGTAGGATAACCTCAGTTCTGATGTTTATCATTTACGGTTGCAAAGGTACGAAGATTTTTATAATTGTGCAATACCTAAAAATGGGGGTTTTGATGAATACCTAGAAATGAGGAATGAAAATGGGGGAGAGTAGATATGAAAAAAGGAAGTCCTTATTGAAGAACTTCCTTTTTTATGAGGTGTCTAGCGGAGTCGAACCGCTCTACACGGTTTTGCAGACCGTTACCTAACCGCTCGGTTAAGACACCTTGTGTAGAATAATCATTTCTGATTTGCGAGTGCAAAGGTACTACTTTTTATTGGTTCTACCAAATTTTTATGCAACTTTTTTAATTAAAACAATCACTTTCTTTGTATCTTGCTCATAATGAACGGGTTCTGAAATGCTTTATTTTTTGTCTGGTTTCCTCGTTGCATGACAGTAAAAGTAGTTTTAGCAGCTCTTTTATGAGAGCTACTCTTGTTCTTTCCGTTGAGTAGCCTCTTTCTTTTTGTTCTTTTGGCATTTCTTAACGAATGGGCAACCTGAACATTGATAGTTTTTACACTCTCGTGCTTGTTTGATGGAGCGGTAGATACAAATGGCGGCATACGTGACGCATGCCGCCAATATGATTGCTATGATGATATACTGTATCATAAGCATAGGTAAATTAACATAATACTAACCTACTGCGTTATAACCATTGGTTGAGTTTTTGCGCATGATGTCGCGGATGTTCATCTCCTTGAAACCCTCTGCGCGTTTCTGCTCTTCAAGCTCTTTCTCTTCCTCGATGTCCTTTTCTGAACGGGTGAAAGTGAAAGCCTTGTACTTAAATTCTGCAATCGCCCAACCTACGAGGCCCACAGCGATCAATGCAACAAATCCAATTAATGCGTTCATTTCTCTTTATATTATAATAATGTATAAACTGAATTAATAATCATCGTCGGCTACGTCTTCTGCATCATCAAGACCGAGGTTCTCCGGGTCTTCGAAGGTAGTACGGTAGCTTTCCTCAGTAAGCTTGTCGTCATCGAATGCATCGTCATCCTCATCTGGATCGTTGTAGTGATCCTCGATTTCTGGTGCATCCTCGTCTTCATCCTCGTCTGGGTCGAGCAGGTCGTCGTTGCGTTTCAAATCATTCTCATCATCGAATCTCATGCGAACCTTTTCTACCTTTGGCTTCTCCTTGGCAAAGATAGCTTCTACCCAAGAACCTTTTGGTACCACGAGCACTTCGTAGTCATCAGCGAGTTTCTTCTCGTACAGACCTCCTGGCTTTTTCAGGCGGTCAGCAGGAAGAGTAGTTGTGCTGATGTCGAAATTACTTTCGATGATGTCCTGGATGCTCTGAGGCAGACTCTCCCAGCCACCACCAAAGTTGCGCTCCAAGAGTTCGATGAGCTTATTGGCGGTGATGTGACTTACATTTTCGTAAGTAAGATCAGTAACACGCATGATAGGGCGCTTTTTGATGGCATACTTTTCTTTCTTGTCGTTGATACGGAAAGTGCCAATCTTAAAGCCGCGTGCCATCAGTTTGTCAATCACTTCAGGACGGTCTACCGTCACTGGTTCCATTTCGAATGCGCTGCGGATCACTGCGATATACTTGTTCTGGTAATCCTTGAGGTCAGCATCCTTTTCTGCTGCTTCCCAAAGACGGAACACATCGTTCTCCTGCAATTCCCAAATGCTACTTTTAGTAACATTCTTCAGTGTTAATATTTTATCTTTATTCATCTTCAATTGTGTTTGTGTGTGCAAAAGTAAGTACTTCTTTTTATATATCCAAATTTTCTTGCTGTTTTTTTGTGTTTTTGGTCACTTTTTTATTTGGAATTCGATTTTTTTCATTACCTTTGCACGTATTATGAGTGAACCGTTAGCTGAAAGAATGAGACCTCACACGCTTGCTGACTATGTAGGACAGCAGCATTTGGTAGGTGAGGGGGCCGTGCTGCGCAAGATGATTGATGCAGGGCGCATATCCTCTTTTATCCTCTGGGGACCCCCTGGAGTGGGCAAGACTACCCTTGCCCAAATCGTGGCACAAACCATCAAGGTGCCGTTCTTCACCCTCTCCGCGGTGACCAGTGGCGTAAAGGATGTCCGCGAGGTGATAGAAAGAGCAAAGAGTGGTAGATTCTTTAATTCGGCTTCTCCTATATTGTTTATTGATGAAATTCACCGTTTCTCCAAGAGTCAGCAGGATTCGCTTTTGGGTGCGGTAGAGAAGGGTATTGTTACGCTGATAGGTGCTACCACTGAGAATCCTTCGTTCGAGGTGATTCGGCCGCTGTTGTCCAGATGTCAGCTCTATGTTCTCAAACCGCTCGAAAAGGCTGATCTTGAAGGGCTTCTGCATCGTGCCATTACGCAGGATGTAGAACTCAGAGAAAAGAATATTAAGTTGGAAGAGACGGGCGCGCTGCTGCGATATAGTGGTGGAGATGCCCGCAAACTGCTCAATATCCTGGAACTGGTGGTAGAATCTGCCGGATCTTCAGAGATTGTGATTACCGACAAGATGGTAGAAGAGCAGTTGCAGCAGAATCCGCTGGCTTACGATAAACAGGGTGAGATGCATTATGATATTATCTCAGCCTTTATCAAGAGTATTCGCGGAAGCGATCCCGATGCTGCGCTTTATTGGATGGCGAGGATGATAGAAGGAGGAGAAGACCCGCAGTTTATAGCCCGTAGGGTTGTGATTAGTGCCTCTGAGGATGTGGGACTTGCCAATCCGAATGCACTCCTGCTTGCCAATGCTGCCTTCGATACGGTGATGAAGATAGGGTGGCCCGAAGCGCGTATCGCCCTTGCTGAGGCTGTGGTGTATCTGGCCACGAGTCCGAAGAGCAACAGTGCTTATCTGGGCATTAATGATGCGCTGGCTACTGTACGGCAAACGGGTAATCTGCCTGTTCCGCTGCACATCCGCAATGCTCCTACCAAACTGATGAAAGATTTGGGCTATCATGACGGATATAAGTATCCCCACGATTATCCTGGACATTTCACAGAGCAGCAGTATCTGCCAGACGAATTGAAGGATGCCCGCTTCTGGCATGCGCAGCATTCGCCTTCCGAGGAGCGCCTCTACAACTGGATGGTTACCTGTTGGGGAGAAAGATTCAAGAATTAGTGATTTAGAATAGATATATGGATAATTAGAAATTGATATTTAGAACACTAACTGATACGAGAAAATGATGATACATGGCGATCCTGAATTCGTGCTCACGCTTCATAGCGTGATAGAATTCATTGGAACATTTGCTTTTGCCCTTTCGGGCATTCGTCTGGCTGCAAGTAAGCACTATGATTGGCTGGGCGGTTTTGTTTGTGGTGTGGCTGTAGCCATAGGTGGTGGAACCATACGAGATGTGATGCTTGGTGTGCGCCCGTTTTGGATGTTGAGCCCTATCTACCTGATTTGTACACTGTTTGCGCAGTTGGTAGTGATTGCTTGCCACCGCTATCTTAAGCGTCTTGACAATACCTGGTTTCTGTTTGATACCTTGGGCTTGGCGCTTTTCAATATTGCGGGCATCCAGAAGTCGCTCGAATGTGGTTTCTCCTTTTGGGTAGCCATCATCATGGGCTGTATCACGGGTGCTGCAGGCGGTGTTATCCGCGATGTGCTTCTTAATGAAGAGCCGGTCATCTTCCGAAAGGAGATTTATGCGATGGCTTGTGTCGCCGGTGGTTTGGCTTATTGGGGATTGAGCTATCTGGGTGTGAGCCTCTATATTACGGTGATTGTAGCTTTCTGTGTGGTCTGTGCCATCCGATTGCTGGCTGTAAGATACCATATTTCACTCCCGAAGCTGAGGGATGAAGAACAAATTGTAGAATGAAAAGGAAAAAATGAAATTGATAAATAACAGATAACAGATGAAAAGACTGAAAGCGATTTTGATGCTCGTTGTTGCAATGATGCTGATGTCGTCGGCAACAATGAAGGCTCAGAACAAACGAGAGTTTCGTGGAGCCTGGATACAGTGCGTTAACGGACAGTATCTGGGCAAGAGTACGCAGCAGATCCAGGCGATGCTTACCAGACAGCTTGATGAACTGCAGAAGGATGGCGTGAATGCGATAATCTTTCAGGTTCGAGCCGAGTGTGATGCTCTGTATAAGAGTGATTTAGAGCCTTGGAGCAAGTTTCTTACGGGAGTGCAGGGAAAGGCTCCTTCTCCTTATTGGGATCCGTTGCAGTGGATGATAGAGCAGTGTCATAATCGTGGCATGGAGCTTCATGCCTGGATTAATCCTTATCGTGCCAAGCATAGCGTAACTTCCTATGGACAGGTTTCGCCGAAGAATATCGTGAAGAGGCGTCCTGATCTCTGTTTTCAGTATGGCAAGCTGACGCTGTTGAACCCTGGGTTGCAGGCTGCAGCCGACTATATTTGCGAGGTGGCTGTGGACATTGTAAGCCGATATGATGTTGATGGATTCCATATTGATGATTATTTCTATCCATATCCAGAGGCCGGACGACAGATTCCTGATCAGCAGCTCTTCCGCCAGCAGTCGCGCGGCATGCGAAACATAGGTGATTGGCGCCGTGATAACGTGAGCCGGTTTGTAAAGCAGCTCAGCGAATCCATTCATGCCGTTAAGCCTTGGGTTAAGTTTGGTGTTTCTCCATTCGGAATCTACCGCAACAAGCGTACCGATCCTAATGGTTCAGAAACTTTCGGCCTCCAGAATTATGATGATCTTTATGCAGATGTATTGCTTTGGGTGAATAATGGTTGGATAGACTATTGTGTGCCTCAGATTTATTGGGAGATTGGCAATCGTGCTGCCGATTACAAGACGCTCATAACCTGGTGGAATAAGCATGCTGGCAACCGCCCATTATATATAGGTGAAGATATAGAGCGTACAGCCAAGTTTGCTGATCCAGTCAATCCGCGCAGTCATCAGTTGCCTGCCAAGCACCGTTTGCATCAGCAGATGAATAATGTGAAGGGCACTGTGCTCTGGTATGCGCAGACTGCTGCCGATAATGTAGGTAATATCGGACATACACTCCGCAACAATTATTGGAAGTATCCAGCATTGCCACCCTCTATGCCTTTCCTTGATAATAAGGCGCCAAAGGGGGTAAAGGGTGTCAAGCTGATGTGGACCGAGAAAGGTCCGCTGCTGGTATGGAAGGCTCCTAAGGCTAGCAAGAAAAAGTGGGGCGATCAGGTGAACCGTTTTGCTATCTATCGTTTTGAGAAAGGAGCTAAGGTAAATCTCAATGATGTTTCTGCACTCCAGGCAGTAACTTATGATAATTTCTATCGCATCCCTTATGTGAGTGGCAAGAAATATGTGTATGTAGTAACTGCTCTTGACCGCGTAGGAAACGAAAGTAAAGGTAAGAAAAAGAAAATTTCTTTTTAGATTGGTTAGATGATATAAACGGAAAGACCGTTAAAAACAGAAAAACCGTTGTACTCGATAGGAGAGAGTGCAACGGTTTTTTATTTTGTTGGGATGGGGGAGCGGGTAGTCCTTTCATCCTGTATTTTTTTATTCTTTCAGCAGGTCGTTCAGGAAGTTATCCAGATCGTTGTCCAGATTCTCCATCAAGTCACCACCTACAATGATCGTATCATCGTCAGCAAGATAGAGCTCGCCAATATGCTCTTTATCCTCATCTTCGAGCACAAAGCTGTATGGCTTGAGAATGCCGAGATGATCTATGATATCAGCCTGTTTGCGCAATACATCGCGAAGCAGCTTTGCTACCTCGTCGTAGAAGTCTTCATCCTTGTTTTCTATCCATTGCTCAACAACGCAGCGGGTAATCTCGTTGTCATCGTCGTCAAAGGCCAGGAGTTCGCCACTGTCTTGCGAAACCCTTACGTGGATGTCGGTCATTTGAGAAGTCTCGTCGTCAGATTCTGGCGCTGGGAACTTTTGAGCCACTTTTCTGATAAAGCGCTCTACTTGCATGATTGTTTGCTCTAATGTTTCCATATCAATTCTTTAATAATCAATGCAAAGGTACATAAAAAATTGATATCACCAAAAGAAGTTGCTAAAAAAAAGCATTTTTGCTTTTAATTTGTTCTCAAACTGCCTGATTCCAGGGTATAGATAACGTTTACGCTTCTTTTTTTATATTTTCTTTTCGATTTTGTTTGCCATTTCTAAATAATGTAGTATCTTTGCACTTGAATTGCAAAAATGCAATCTCAACATTACAAATGAATAACAAAATAAAACATTCTGGCATCGTAGAAAGCGTAGAAGAAGGTTGTGTGTGCATTCGCATCGTACAGTCGTCAGCCTGCAGCGCTTGCAAGATGGCTGCTCATTGTACTGCATCTGAATCGAAAGAGAAGATGATTGAGGTTTCTACCTCAGAGGCGTCTCTCTACCACAAAGGCGATAGCGTGGTGGTGACTGCTGATTCGGCTGTAGGCTTCAGAGCTAGTTTCTATGGCTATCTCTTGCCGCTGATACTGATGGTGATCGCTTTGGTCGGTGTACTGAAAGCTACTCACTCAGAGGGAGCCGCAGCGCTCTCGGCATTGGGCATTCTCATTCCATACTATGTGGTGCTCTACTTATTCAGAAACAAACTTAAAAACAAGCTGAGCTTCTCTATAGAAACATAGGGTGCGTGATGTGCTCCTGTGGTTTCTGCGATGAGCCTTTATTTTAAAACAAAGAAAATAACAAAACAAAACACAAAAAATTATGAATTTTATTTTGATTGCTGTCTTGGTTCTCGGAGCAATCGCGCTGATTGCAGCGCTGGTTCTCTTCGGAGTATCTAAGAAGTTTGCCGTCGAAGAAGACCCTCGCTTGGGCCAGGTAGGAGAGATTCTGCCAGGTGCCAACTGTGGTGGTTGCGGTTTTGCCGGATGTTCTGGTATGGCCGCAGCTCTGGTGAAGGGTGCTGATGCCGGTTCTATCGATGGACTGATGTGTCCGGTAGGTGGTGCCGACGTGATGGGCAAGGTAGCCGACCTTTTAGGTATGGCAGTAGCCAATACCGAGCCAAAGGTGGCTGTGGTTCGTTGTAATGGTACTTGCGAGAATCGTCCTCGCATTGCCGAGTATGATGGTTTGCACACTTGTGCAGCTATGAATTCATGTGGCGCTGGCGAAACAGGCTGCGGGTTCGGCTGTCTGGGTTGTGGCGATTGCGTGGCTGCCTGCCAGTTTGGCGCAATCTCTATCAATCCTGAAACTGGCATTCCTGAGGTTGATGAAGAGAAGTGTACGGGTTGTGGTGCTTGCGCCAACGCTTGTCCACGTCATATCATCGAGCTCCGCAAGAAGGGTCCTAAGGGCCGTAGAGTTTACGTTCAGTGCGTAAACCACGACAAGGGTGCTGTTGCCAAGAAGGCTTGTAGCGTTGCTTGCATCGGATGCGGTAAATGTCAGAAGATCTGCAAGTTTGATGCTATCACCATCGAAAACAATGTGGCTTATGTTGACTTCAATAAGTGCCGCATGTGTACCAAGTGTGTTGATGAATGCCCAACAGGTGCTCTCGTAAAAGTAAATTTCCCAGTTAAGAAAAAGGAGGAATAATCATGAATTTGAGAACTTTTAGAATTGGTGGAGTTCACCCAGAAGAGAATAAGATTACTGCCGAGATGGCTACTCAGGTAGCTCCTCTCCCTAAGCAGGCTATTTTCCCACTTGGTCAGCACATCGGTGCTCCTGCCAAGCCTGTAGTTGCCAAGGGCGACAAGGTGAAGGTGGGTACACTCATTGCTGAGGCTGGTGGCTTTGTGAGTGCTCCTATTTACAGTTCCGTATCAGGAACTGTGTTCAAGGTAGATACATCTATTGATGCTACCGGTTATCGCAAGCCTTGCATTATCATTAATGTAGAAGGCGATGAGTGGGAGGAGAGTATCGACCGCTCTGATAAACTCGAGACGCTTGAGGCTCATACTGAGCTTACTCCAGAGGAAATCGTAAACCGCATCAAGGAAGCGGGTGTCACTGGTATGGGTGGTGCCGGTTTTCCTACCTTCATCAAGCTTTGTCCTCCTCCAGGAGCCAAGGCTGAGTGCGTCATCATCAACGGTGTAGAGTGTGAGCCTTATATCACAGCCGACTATCGTCTGATGATGGAGCATGCCGATGAGATTCTCGTTGGCTTGAACCTCCTGATGAAGGCGGCTAAGGTAGAGAAGGGCTACATCGGTATCGAGGATAACAAACCTGCTGCCATCAAACTCTTCGAGGAAAAGACAGCTAATGACGCTCGTATCGAGATTGTACCTCTGGCTAAGAAGTACCCTCAGGGAGGTGAGAAGCAGCTGGTGGATGCCGTTATCCGCCGTCAGGTTCCTGCTCCTCCAGCTATCCCTGTCAACGTTGGAGCAATTGTTCAGAATGTAGGTACTGCCTTCGCTGTTTATCAGGCAGTTATGAAGAATAAACCTCTCTTCGAGCGCTATACTTCCGTAACCGGCAAGCAGGTGAAGAACCCGGGCAACTTCCTCGTGCGTATAGGAACTCCATTCTCTCAGATGATAGAGAATTGCGGCGGTTTGCCTGAGGGTGACAACAAGGTATTGGCTGGTGGTCCGATGATGGGTAAGGCTGTAATCAGCCTCGATGTACCGGTAACCAAGGGTACCAACTCAATCACCGTATTGACCGATGCTGATGCTCATCGCAAGAAGGCTCAGCCCTGTATCCGCTGTGCCAAGTGTGTGGATGCCTGCCCAATGGGCCTGGAGCCATACTTGCTAGCTACCTTGAGCGTAGTGAAGGATTATGAGCGCCTGGAGGCAGAGGAGGTAACATCCTGCATTGCCTGCGGTTCATGCCAGTTCACCTGTCCTTCACATCGTCCTATCCTCGATAATATTATCAATGGTAAGGGTGCGGTAATGGGCATTATCAGAGCTCGCAACGCTAAGAAGTAAGCGTTCACGTCAAGAATGAATTTCATTTAAGAAAGAATTTAAAAGATAAAATGGGAAAATTAATCGTTTCATTATCGCCACACGCTCATGGAAATGAGAGCGTAGAGAAGAACATGTACGGAGTGATTATCGCTCTCGTGCCTGCCATCCTCGCATCTTTCTATTTCTTCGGCTTGGGTTCAGCAGTTGTTCTGCTCACCTCTGTGGCAGCCTGCGTCTTCTTTGAGTGGGCAATTACAAAATATCTCCTGAAGGAGGAGACCAGCTTGCTCGATGGTTCTGCCATCATCACCGGTCTCTTGCTCGGCATGAACTTGCCAAGTAACCTTCCTCTCTGGATCATCATCATCGGTGCCCTGTTTGCCATCGGTGTAGGTAAGATGAGCTTCGGCGGTTTGGGTAACAATCCTTTCAATCCCGCTTTGGTAGGCCGTTGCTTCCTGCTCGTCAGCTTCCCTGCCCAGATGACTTCATGGCCAGTGGCTGGACAGATGCTCAGCTATACCGATGCTACAACGGGTGCTACTCCGCTGGCTATCATGAAGACCGCCATCAAGACGGGCGATGCTTCTGTTCTCAACCAGTTGCCTGATGCGATGAGCATGCTCTTCGGTGCTACAGGCGATACTTTCGGTGCCGGTACTACCGGTGAGGTTTGTGCCGTTGCGCTCTTGCTCGGTTTGGCTTACATGCTCTGGAAGAAGGTCATTACCTGGCATATTCCAGTCAGCATCATCGCTACCGTATTCGTTTTCAGCGGTTTGATGCATTTGGCTAATCCTGTTTATGCCAATCCTCTGGCTGTCATCTTCAGTGGTGGTCTGATGCTCGGTGCCATCTTCATGGCTACTGATTATGTAACCTCTCCGATGACCCACAAGGGCATGCTTATCTACGGTGTATGCATCGGTCTGCTGACCGTCATCATCCGTAACTGGGGTAGCTATCCGGAAGGTATGTCGTTCGCCATTCTTATCATGAATGCGTTCACACCTCTTATTAACACATACATTAAACCAAAGCGCTTCGGTGAGAAGCCTGCTAAGAAATAAGGAGGACAGAGACATGCAGAAATTAGAATCATCATTAAAGAACATGGTGCTTGTGCTGGTGGGCGTAGCGCTCATCGTAGGTGCTGTTCTTGCATATATCAATCATCTTACATCTGGTCCTATCGCCGAGAAGGCTGCACAGAGTCTGGCTACCGGTATCAAGAGCGTGATGGGTACAGAAGAACTCCAGGTGGCTGAACCTGAAGAGGTGAAGCAGGAGTTTGGCGGTAAGGAATTCTCTTTCACCATACATAAGTGCTCAGACAAGAGCGGCAAGCAGCTGGGTGCTGCCGTAGAGAGTACAACCGGTGGTTTCGGTGGCGATCTGAAGGTGCTCGTAGGTTTCGATACTGAGGGCAAGATTATGGGTTATACCGTGCTTCAGGCTTCCGAGACTCCGGGTCTGGGCGCCAAGGCTGCTACCTGGTTCCAGAAGGACGGAAAGGGTAGCATTATCGGTAAGGCTCCAAAGGATGGCGACCTCCACGTATCTAAGGACGATAAGAGTGGCAATGCAGTAGACGCCATCACCGCTTCTACCATTACCAGCCGCGCCTTCCTCAAGGCTATCAACCAGGCTTATGCCGTTTATGCCAAGAAGGATGTTGACGGCGAGAGCGGTGCATCTCAGAAAGCAGATGCAGAGAGTGGTGTATCTAAAGTTGAACATAACGAAAAGAAAGGATAAACCGATATGAGTAATGTTAAGATTTTGATGAACGGACTCATCAAGGAGAATCCAACCTTCGTGTTGCTTCTCGGTATGTGTCCTACTTTGGCTACAACAACCAGCGCCATCAACGGTCTCTCTATGGGATTGGCTACCATGGCGGTGCTGATTTGTACCAACTTTGTTATTTCCTGTATCAAGAAGATTACCCCGGATATGGTTCGCATCCCTGTTTTCATCGTAGTGATTGCAGCCTTCGTAACCATCCTTCAGATGTTGATGAGCGCTTATGCTCCCGACAGCATCAATCAGGCGCTGGGTATTTATATTCCGCTGATTGTAGTAAACTGTATCATCCTGGGTAGAGCAGAGAGCTTTGCTGCCAAGAATTCGCCTATTGCCAGCCTCTTCGATGGCATTGGTTGCGGTTTGGGTTTCACCCTCGGTTTGACCATCCTGGGTAGTGCCCGCGAGGTACTCGGTGCAGGTAGTGTATTCGGTATCACTCTGTTGCCGGAGACTACCAACATACTGATGTTCATCCTGCCTCCTGGAGCTTTCCTCACCTTAGGTTACATCATTGCTATATTTAATAAGGTGAAGAAGTAAGCGTAGGCATCGCTTCAAATCAATGAAATAAAATAGAAATTATGGAATATTTATTGATATTTATCTCTGCGATATTCGTCAACAACATCGTCTTGTCGCAGTTTCTCGGTATCTGTCCATTCCTGGGCGTATCGAAGAAAGTTGATACAGCTATCGGTATGGGTGGTGCCATCGCTTTTGTCTTGACCCTGGCAACCATCATTACCTGGTGTGTTCAGAAGTATGTACTCGATCCGTTCGGATTGCAATATCTCCAGACCCTGGCGTTCATCCTCGTGATTGCAGCCTTGGTTCAGATGGTAGAGATTATCCTGAAGAAGGTTTCTCCTGCACTTTATCAGGCGCTCGGTATCTTCCTGCCTCTGATTACTACCAACTGTGCCGTGCTGGGTGTAGCCATCCTGGTTATCCAGAAGGATTACAATCTGCTTGAGAGCGTGGTTTACGCCTTCTCTACCGCTCTCGGCTTTGCCCTGGCTCTCATTGTCTTTGCCGGCATTCGCGAGCAGCAGGCTTTGGTCCGTATTCCTAAGGGCATGCAGGGCGTAGCTATCGTCATGGTAACTGCAGCGCTCCTCAGCCTCGCCTTCATGGGATTCTCGGGCGTAGATGGCGGTTTGAAATCGCTCTTCGGATTGGAGTAAAACTTTTACTGAAAGTTGATAAAATAATAATGGGAATTTGCGAATGGTATGAACCGATGCAAATTCCCATTTTTTGTACTTGATTTTTCTTACTCTCTTACTTGAGGTCTTGATTTTTCTTAACTCTCTGTCTTTATAAACTTGAAATTATAACTCTTTCTCTTTTCTTATCTTCTGTGTCCGAAACTTCCACCGCCATTGCTCTTGCTTGGTGTAGAAGAGCGAGGGGTGAATCCGCCGCCACGGTTGCCAGACCCGCTGCTGAATGAACGGCTCATGCTGCTGCGGTTGCCCCCGAAGATATTACTTCTTCCGCTTCCGAAGCTGCTGTTTCCGAAACCACGGCTGTTGTTTCCGAAACCACGGTTGTTGCTAGTGCTGCTGTTGCTGCTGCCGAAACCGCGGTTAGGGCGACTGTTGCTATTGCCGAAGCCCCGGTTGCTGCTGTTTCCGAAGCCTCCGTTGTTATTTCCGAAGCCTCCGTTCTGAGGGCGGCTGCTGTTTCCGAAGCCAGCGTTGTTGTTGTTAGGGCGGCTTGCATTACCGAAACCACGATTTGGGTTCATCTGAGGTCTGTTCTCGCGGTTCAGATTTCCGAAAGATCTTCCTCTGCCGTAATCACCACGGTTGAATCCGTCTCTCATACCTACTCTAGGATGTCCTCCTGGATGAGGGCCGCCAAATCTTCTTCCGTGATACCAGCTTCTGTTTCCGTTTACTCGCCAGCTATGACCTCCACGGTAAGATACGTAGAAGTGAGGGCAACCGAAGTAGAAATAGTCGCGGCGCGGATAGCGGGCGTAGATGCCGAAGTGCCAGTAGCCCGCATTCCAGTAGAGCGGACGGTAGAAATAGGTGGCATTGAGATATGTTCTATACTGCCAGTCGAGCAGGATATAGCTCAAATCCATATTGCGTTGGCGCCAGTAAGCACCATATAGGTCATCGTATGTATCTACACTCATCAGGTAGTCGAGGTTCACCTCGTAAGCTGCCTCATACTGGTCTTCCGTAAGATTGAGCTCGTAAGCCATCTTGTCTGTCAGGAAGAGAGCCTGCTGTCTTGCCTGCTCATAACTCATTGCAGAAGCGGTAGTGAATGTCATCATGAACATGGCTACCAGAGCTATTATCATTCGTTTCATAATCGTATATCTTTAAATTGTTATACTTCATGTTTCTTTTTTTTGGTGCAAAGATACGATGTTTTTTGCTTCCACGGTCGGGATTTCCCCTAAAGGGGTGGGGGAAAATCCCTACTTCTTTATTTTGTGCCTGCGCAGTTCTATATATGATAAGGTATAGAACCGGTGAGGAACGTAAAGGTTTGCGTGAAGTTTTTCGCTGTTTTTGGAACAATCAAACGAAATATTTACTACCTTTGCACTCAGAAAAAAACAATCTGATGAATAGATTGGAATTTAAAACGGAAAGTAAAATAATAAAGACAAAATAAACAAATCATGAAAGAGCTAAAAGCATTAAACAAGCGCACTGCTCCTAAGAGCGTCGCTCCAGAGAAAATCATTCAGTTTGGTGAAGGTAACTTCCTCCGTGCATTCGTAGATTGGATTGTATGGAATATGAACAAGAAGACCGACTTTAACGGTTCTGTCGTTGTAGTTCAGCCATTGGCTGGTGGTATGGTTGACTGGCTGAACGGGCAGGACTGCCTCTATCACGTAAACCTTCAGGGTAAGGAGAACGGCCAGGCTATCAACACATTGGATCGTATCGACGTTATCAGCCGTGCACTGAATCCATATTCTCAGAACCAGGCTTTCATGGCTTTGGCTGAGCAGCCAGAGATGCGTTTCATCATCTCTAACACTACAGAGGCTGGTATCGCATTCGATGACTCTTGCAAGTTTACAGATGCTCCTGCAGCTTCTTATCCAGGCAAGTTGGTTCAGCTCTTGTTCCACCGCTACAAGTTCTTCGAGGGCGACCCAACCAAGGGTATGATCCTGATGCCATGTGAGCTGATCTTCCTCAATGGTCACCACCTCAAGGAGTGTATCTATCAGTATATCGAGCTCTGGAAGGGCGATATGGGTGCTGATTACGAGGGCTTCAAGGAGTGGTTCACCAACCACTGCTACGTTTGCGCTACATTGGTAGACCGCATCGTTCCTGGTTTCCCACGCGATACCATCAAGGAGATTCAGCAGAAGGTTTGCTACAAGGACAACCTCGTAGTTAAGGCAGAAAGCTTCCACCTCTGGGTTATCGAGAAGGCAGAAAATATGACAGTAGAGCAGATGCAGGAGGAGTTCCCAGCTCATAAGGCAGGTCTCCACGTGCTTATCACAGATAATGAGAAGCCATACCACGAGCGTAAGGTTACCCTGCTGAATGGTCCTCACACCGTATTGAGCCCTGTTACATACCTCAGCGGTGTAAACATTGTTCGCGATGCCTGCGAGCACCCGGTATTGGGCAAGTACATCCACAAGGTACAGTTCGAGGAGTTGATGCAGACGCTGAACCTCCCAATGGATGAGCTGCAGAAGTTTGCTTCTGACGTATTGGAGCGTTTTGAGAATCCATTCGTAGATCATCAGGTAACCAGCATCATGCTCAACTCATTCCCTAAGTTTGAGACTCGCGACCTGCCTGGTGTCAAGATTTATCTTGAGCGTAAGGGCGAGTTGCCACAGGGTTTGGTATTCGGTCTCGCTGCTATCATCACTTACTATAAGGGTGGTGTTCGCGAGGATGGTGCTCCTATCCAGCCAAACGATGACCAGAAGATTATGGACAAGCTCACCGAGCTTTGGGCTACCGGCGATACCCAGAAGGTAGCTGAGGGCGTATTGGGCTTCGACTATATCTGGCACGAGGATTTGAACAAGACAGTTCCTGGCCTTACCGAGTTGGTTAAGAAAGAGCTTGACCTTATTCAGGAGAAGGGCATGCTGGAGGCTGTTAAGACTATCCTCTAATAAAAAATAATGTTCGTTCATAGGTTCAAATAACGATTAAGATTTGAAAAATAGTTATAAGGTTTTGTGTTAGTTGTTAGCTATAATCTTCTAGCTAATAGGTTAAAGGCGGGGAGCTTGTGAAAGCGCCTCGCCTTTTTGCTTATTGTCTGCTTTGTGATGTTTCAGAATCCTTAATGACCTTAATGACCTTGTCCTTAATGACCGGATGGTTGATGATGAGCGGCACTCTTTCTACCACTACCATGGAAGTGTCGAGGCCCAATGCCTTAGGCTCGTCAATACCTATCTTGCTGATAAGAGCGTAGATACTCATCAGCAGGTTCTGTTGGCGATTATCTGAACTCTCCGGGTAATATACGCGGTGAATGATGATGAATCGGAAATCGCCCGGAATTCCGTATTTGCGCAGCGAAGGATAGGTGCTTTGCAAATCTACCTTTCCGTCTGTTACCAGATCTTCCACTACTTGTCGCAGATAGAGACTCACCCTAGGCTCTATGCGGAAACCAATGTGCATGGTTACGCTGTAGAGGGTGTCGGGAATCAGGGTCTCGCAGTTGTACTCCAGCGTATCAGGTGTGTCAACAAACTCCATGTTGATAAGCCAGTAATGGTCTGCACGTTTCGGCTGCTTGTTGATGATGGAGTAGAGCAACTTGTCATCTACGGCACCTTCCTTGTTGGCGTGGTTCACATAAACCAGGTTGGAAGCGTACTTAGGGATGCTCTCGTCGGCCTTGATGTCGGAGATAATCTGATAATAATCATCCAGCGGTTTGGTGCTGATATAATGGCGGCGTATCTTCATGGCTTTCACCCACACGTACATCATCAGGAACAGGATTCCTCCAATGAGCATCGTACACCATCCACCTGCAAGAAACTTTGACAGATTGGCAGTCAGGAAGATGGCTTCGATGATGCAGTATGCGCCCATAAACAGCATCGTGAAAATCCGTGCCACTCCCTTGCTGTGCAGGTAGAAACCGAGCAGCAGGGTAGTCATCAGCATGGTGATGGTGATGGCGAGTCCGTAGGCTGCCTCCATGTGCGAGGAGTTGCGGAAGAGCAGGATGATGAGAACCACGCCGATGTACATGGCGAAGTTGATCATCGGGATATAGAGCTGCCCCTTAACATGGGTAGGATGCTTGATTCGCATGCGCGGCCAGAAGTGCAGGTTCATGGCTTCGCTCAATATGGAGAAGGTTCCGCTGATGAGTGCCTGGCTCGCAATGATTGCCGCACCCGTGGCCATGATGATAGCGAAGAACAGCATGCTCTGCGGCATGATGGCAAAGAACGGATTCACAGCCAGCGCCGTATCTGCATGATTCAGCACCCATGCTCCCTGTCCCAGATAGTTGAGAATGAGCATGGTCTTTACGAAGCCCCAGCTGATGGCGATGTTCTTTCTGCCGCAATGTCCCAGGTCGGAATAGAGAGCCTCTGCACCGGTTGTACAGAGAAATACGGCACCCAGAATCAGAAACCATTCAGGCGATTTCGCCAGCAGCATGGCAGCATAATAGGGGTTGAAAGCCTTCAGTATCAATGGGTAAGACGTGATGCTGAAAGCTCCCACCACGCCCAGCAGCAGGAACCATAGCAGCATAAATACGCCAAACGATTTGCCAATACTCTCTGTGCCAAACCGCTGCACGAAGAAGATGATGGTGATGATAGCAAGGGTGATGGGGATAACTGGCAGGTTGGGACTGATGCTTTCGAGTCCTTCGATGGCTGTGGTCACGGTGATGGCAGGAGTGATGATTCCGTCTGCCAGCAGGGTGCTTGCGCCAATGATGGCCAGTAGGTAAATCCACTTGCTCTTGAGTCGGCGCAGCAAGGCATAGAGGGCGAGGATGCCTCCCTCGCCATTGTTGTCGGCACGCAGCGCCACGCATACATATTTGATGGTGGTCTGGAGGGTGAGTGTCCAGATGATGCATGACAGTGCGCCCAGGATGGTGCTCTCGCTGATGCTTTCGCCCGTATGCAGGATAGCCTTCATCACATAGAGAGGTGATGTTCCGATGTCTCCGAATACAATGCCTAATGTAACGAGCAATCCCAGGAAGCCTACTCTGTGATGGTTGCAGGCTGCTGAACTTTCTGCTTTTTCTTTCATTTTTCTTCTCTTATTTAAATTAAATATTATCCTTTTTGGGACATGAAAATGTCCTTTGTGATTATAAATTTGCGTGCAAAGGTATAAACATAAGAGGTAAGATAGAATTTGTTTAACAAGATTTATCGGATTTAACCTTTATTCTTTGAAGATATGAAGAGACGAATAAAGGCGAATGCCGATAAGACTACTCCCGAGAAACTTCTGAACCTTGCGAAACTTGAATCATTAATAAAGGCGGGGAGCTTGTGAAAGCGCCTCGCCTTTTGCGTATGTTTTGTAAGTTTCTTTTCAAGTGACTGTTGTCAAAGAAAAACAGTTATTCAATGATGTGGTTGATGACCATTCCTGCGATAGCCATTCCGAAGGTTGCGGTGATGTGGCAGAGCGAACCGTTGATCTGTGCCTTAGTAGAGCACCATTCGTGTTCTACCAGTTGCTGGTCGCCCGGAGCATCATATACGGCAGTATCGGTACCCCTCTCTCCGCTAATGAGTTTGGCTTTCGGGCATAGGCATCCGCCCGTGCCGCATGCTTTGTTCACCCCTTGGTTCTGCATCGGTTTTTCTTCACTGTATACGCACTGGAATTTTCGTCGTGGGAAGGTTTTGTTCTTCTTGAATTTCTTTCGCAGTGCTCTTGCCAGCGGGTCTCCATCCACCTTCCAGAATTCAGATTTTCTTACCATGAATGGGTCGGTGCGCAGGGCAGCTCCCATAGAAGATATAAAGGTGATTTCCTTAGGTAGGGCAGTGGCACGCAGAATGAGGTCAGCCTTATCCTTCAGCGAGTCGATGGCATCGATGATGAAGTCGTATTGCTCCATGTGGAATTCATCGGCAGTTTCTGCCTGATATATTTTCTGATAGGCTGTGATGTTGGCATCGGGGTTGATTTCGAGCAGTCGGTTGCGCAGCGCCTCTACCTTCACTTCGCCTATGGTTCGGCTTGTAGCCATCAGCTGGCGGTTGCAGTTGGTTACGCATACCCTGTCGCTGTCTACGATTGTGATGTTTCTCACGCCGCTTCTCAGGAGTCCTTCTGCGCACCATGATCCTACTCCTCCGATACCGAAGATGAGCACTCTTGCCTTCTGAATTTTCTCAAGATTATCCTTTCCCAGGAGCAGTTCGGTGCGTCGCTGCATTCCCCGCTCCATTGTCGTTATTTTATTCTCCATTTTATTGTTTGTAAAGAATTCTAATGTATATATCTGATGCAAAGTTAGTGAATTTTTATTTCATCCATGCTTAAGTTAAGAGTACTTGCCACAATATCAGCTGATACTCCAGCCTGTAGAAGTTTTTTGGCTGATTGCAATTTTTCCTCATTAGCTTTTTTTAATTGCTCCTCAGCTTCCTTTCTCTGCTCCTCAGCTTCCTTTCTCTGCTCCTCAGCTTCCTTTCTCTGCTTCTCAGCTTCCTTTAACTGACTAGAGGTTGCCTCCAACTGACTAGAGGTTGCCTTAAGTTTCTCCTCTGTATCATCATTAGCCTTCGTCAAACGCTCCAACCTGCCGGCAAGCGTCTTCTCTACGCTCACCATATCCCAGAATTCATCATAACCCAGAAGTTCCTCCTCGGTATAGGCTGATTCTTCAATCTCTGATACGGCTTTGGCTATCTCCGGATTTGCCAGCAGTTCTGCCGGAACTTCCTTCGTTTTCTCATCAATTTCTGTCAGATACCTAAGCCATAAAACCTGCATTTTCTTCTCTGTAAACGTATGAGGCGTAAACTTCGGCAACTCTACAAATACCAGATGCAAACCATCAATTACTTTTTCGGTATGTTCCTCATGTACAAGATGGTAATAGTGGTAATAATCATCCAGTTCAGGCTCAAATACTTCATTAACCAAGTTGAGAGAATAAACTGGCTTCAGAAGAGAATAATCTTCTCCCCTGTTTAGCTGCTTTACATATGCCTTGGAAGCATTGAAGAGAACTCGCTGCTTAAACTCCGCAGACCAAACCATCTGCATTTCTACAATAAACTGACGTCCCTGGGCATCCTCGCATCTCACATCCACTATACTATATTTTCGTGTGGGTGTCTGGGGAACCATTTCAGGCGTAAGATATGTCACAGAAGTGATTTCCTCTTCCTCACTCTTAAAAGGAAGAAGGGCGTTAAGCAAACTTTTTACCAACTCGGGATGTTCGCCAAACACTTTTTTGAAGGTCAAATCGGCCTTAGGATCCAAATATTTCATAAGCCTTTCTTTTTTTCTGCAAATATACGCCAATATTCCGAAACTTGCAAGCCTTTTCATATTTTTTTTGAATTTCTCTTCTTTACACAATAATCAAAGCCCGATAGGAGAGCGTTGCTGCTTCCTGTCGGGCTTGAATCAACTTAAAAAAATAAATACAATGAAATCCTTTCCGAAAATCGGCTAGATATGGAAATCTACCAACTTCAGCCATCGCTTGACATCAAACGACGGACAGTCTTTGT
>ENA-OYWI01000085-OYWI01000085.1-human-gut-metagenome-genome-assembly--contig:-NODE-85-length-34935-cov-9.417947_pt1 | contig 34935 bp, 49 predicted proteins | sample MGYA00244167_ERZ653391 | MGnify/ENA primary metagenome ERZ653391 (study PRJEB26926, sample SAMN06165005) | human gut metagenome | biome: ENVO:00009003; feature: ENVO:2100002; material: ENVO:00002003...
AGATGTGTATAAGAGACAGGTTATAGATAGTAAAAAAGAAAAAATAAATAAAATAAGAATTATTTGCTACTCTGCTACCTTTTGCTACCAGTGAACAGAAAGGATTGAAGGAAGATGACAGGTGAACAGTTTATTGAAAAAGTTAGAGAAATCAAGGAAATATCAAGTGTTGAATGGGATGTAAAAGGTGATTATCTTAATGCTGATGAAGTCCGGGTGAAGGTGGTAGCAGATAATGGTGAATATAATTTGCTGCTTGGAAGTCCGGCACTGCATGACAAGGTTGAAACATTGTTACAAGATTCTTGGGTGGAACGTGTTAGTTTCATTCTGTTGGTGAATAAACTGATGGAATTACAGGGAAGAAGTGAAAGATTTGATGTGAATTGTGATCTGAATATCACGGATGTTGTCAAGTTTGCTATCAGATGCACCCGGAAGTAACTGCATTATAAAATGGCGGTTTTTAAATACCAAAATGCAAGAAATGGCATTAAAACAAAGGCTTTTTATATACGGTTTTGCCGTGAAAAAGTCCCTGAAACATAGGAAAATAAAGGGATTCTGTTATATACACCCCCTATGTTTGGGAAGAAAGAAGGTAAAAGATACATGAAAAAAGTAGATAGATTGATAATTAAAGCAAAGAAAAAATGTGGATATGAACGCCTTGCAGTTGCTTTTATTTATCCATCAGAAGAAGAACCGGGTAAATGGGTTGCAAGGGGTGATATTTGGAACGGAAAAAAGGGCAGCGGTATAACACAGGCAATATGTAGCACTTGTGAATCTGTTGATGATGCTATGAAAGCATTGGAAGAACTTGCTGAAAAATACCCGAATGATAAAGACCTACGAATATTTATTGATGATCTGAAAGAATAGGCGGTGATGTTGTGAAAAAACTTGATAGATTGGTAAAGGCTGCAATGGTTCAGGCTGATACAAAAGCACAGATTAGGAAAAAGGAAGTATTTGAAAGGATGACTACTGAACAGTTGAGTGAACTTGTGAACGGCAATCCATCTGATGAACGCATTAAAGAAATATTAGCAGCGGTTGATGGTTTATGGTTACTGAAAGAAGGTGAATAGAATGGCAAAAAGAAATTTGAAACTTGATACCCCGGACAATATTAGAAAAGCACTGGCAAAGGTTGCCAATATGACCTATAAGGGGGAAATTGATACCAAGACCGCTAATAGCATCACTGCAACGTGTAACGTGATTTTAAGCGGTATCAGGGTTGACGATCAGGAAAAGAAGATTGCTGAATTAGAGCGTATTCTAAATGAAAATGAAGATAACTGATGTTTTGGACGGCATCAGGGTGGCAAATGGTGGTTTTAACTGCTGCCGGATGACAAGAAACATAGGAAAATAGCGGTTTTGAATGGTTGGGGTTTCCGAATGGTTACATTGTGGAAACCCTGACAGGAAGGACAAGGTGAATGAACAGAAATACAAGAAACTTGCAGATTCTAAGGGAAAAAATAGGTGTTGAACAGTTCAGGGTTATTGCTGAACTTCTCAACCAAGAACACCTGACTTTTGGGGACTATACCCGGGGCGGGTTTATTTCCAAGGAAGAACAGCGTGAAGCAATTATGAAAGACTTTTATCATGGGTATTCTTGGGATGAGTTAGAACGTAAATATAGATTAACACCAAGTGCTTTATATAAGATTACAGAGAAAAAGACATAGAAATTATCCCAGACACAGAAACAACCGCTATATGACCGTTATATAAGGTCACAGGCGGTTGTTTTTATGTGCAGAAAGGACACAGAGAATGAACAGAGTATAGCAAAACCCCCGCATTGGACAAGATCAACACGGGGGTTTGCTTTTTTGCTTTCAGCAATAACTTTGAAATTAAGCATAAATAATATAACACATCAGGGTTTTGTTGTCTATGGAAATTTTTAATAAAAATACTAAATATGGTATCGTAATATAGAAATAGATACAATATGTGGTAGAATTAAATAAAAACGAAAATCACAGAAAGGAAGGATATAAGCAATGAATAACCTTACAGAACAGGAAAAGAAATTTGCAGATGCGTTTGTATATCTGTTTTTTCATGCCCCGGCTCTTATGCCCGGAATGAAAGAAGATGCAGCAGTCTATGCGGGGTATGATGTACCAGTTGACAGAAATGCAGCAGATAACTTTGCAAGGGCATTATCTGAAAAGGCAAACATCAAACAGTACATTGATTCAGAAATTGAAAGATTCAGGGGAATCTTGTCTGACGATCAGAGCATGAATCTTTGGAAACATATTTCAGAGTTTAAGCCGGGAGAATTAACCAATGATTTACTGGGTGGCGGTTGTATTATCAGTCATTAAAAGAAAGAGGTGAAAAAACATGGCAGAAAAATTTTATGAAACTTGTGCCAAACAGGTGGTAACGATCATACATCAGCACAGAGAAGGAACAAAGGAAATTGCTGATGCAATTCAGAAATTAAATACAGATCGTAGATATTCAGAATACGGCAGAGAAGAACTGTTGAAGAAATTAAGAGAAGAACTGAATACGATCAATCAGGAAAAGACCAATGAACTGAAAGAGGTTGTGCAGCAGTTTGTGAATACCTATCAGATCAATATAACAGATGATGAAAAGGCAGACCCACAGGAAGTTGCCAATGTATTAAAGGTCATTGAAATGTGCGGTACTGGGTTGACTGCTGAAGTGTTGCGTACTGCATTAGAACCAATCAAGGGGTCACGTTCAACTTTGAAAATGATTGAAACCATGTTCAGAAGTAAAAATGACCGTGCCCTTGCATTAGAAGCATCATATAATCCTGAATGCATTGGCCTGTTGGATGATTATATTGGTCGGACGGGTGCAATTATTGGCTATGAAGATACTTTTGCAGAAGTAAAAAGTGCGTTAAATGTTCCGCTACTTGTTAGTGCCGGACTGCATGGAGAGCCTGACTATAATGGTTCAGTTATCAACAGATTATCAGACACAACGCCATATATTACACTTTGCCTTAGTGACAGCATGATGAAGGTTGGAAAATTATATGAACAGGTGTCTTTGGAATATCCGGGATTTTTCAAATAATCAAAGACTTCAAGGGTGCGGTGTAATGCTGCACCCTTATTTGTCAGGAAGGTGGGAAAAAGGGAGTGACGAAAAAAGAAAAACACATGATTGCAAAGCAATATTTGCAACGTGGGCGTGATATACAAAGGCAGATCACACAGTTATATGAAAAACGGTCAGAATTTTTTGACCGGGCAACTTCAACAACTATGGCTATATCACCCGTTAAAGTTCAGACTTCACATTCCGGGCAAGGGTTGGAGAATGCAATCATTGGAATGGTTGACACAGAGGAAAAAATCAATAACAAGATTGCAGAATTGCAAATGCAACAATGGAATCTGCAAAGAGAAATTCAACAGGTGCGTGGTCTGCCATATAATCAAATGCTTTACAAGATATTTATTGAACGGAAGTCTTATGATGTGGCACGTAAAGAAGTCAATTTGAAACCGTTCAGAGGTCAGTATAACCGTAAGTTTTTGTTGCGGGATGCTATTGATGCATTTGCCGACTGCCACCCGGAAATATTTGATAATACAGACGATTCAGCACAGGACAACCAATAACTGCTATATGGCGGTTATATGAGGTCAGAAAGGGGCAAGAAATGATGAAAACAGTACGTCATAACAGGAAGGAACTGAAACATATTGAAAACAGTTTGAAAAGAAATTCAGTGAATAAACCCGTCAAGGTGAACAATTTCCTTTTCATGGATAATCAGGAACGATTTGAAAATGTTTGTCTTGGGTATTCAATTCAGGCTGAACGCCTGATGAACATTGTTCAGCAGAGTACAGCCGGGACAATTACAAAGGACTGGGTGACACCTGAAAGAAAAACAGCCATTGAACAAAGTTCAGTGCTTATGGAAATGATTCAGTTGCAGCTTTTGAAACTGAAAGAAGCAAATGGAAAGTATCAGAAGCACATCAAAAATTCTATTTACTGTCAGCAGTTGTTAAGATCATACATCAGCAAATTACAGAAGATCATTACAGAGGTTGATGCATTGGTTGGAACAGGGGGGACACAGTATGAACGGGAACATTGAAGTTGTGAATGAAAATCTTTGGTGTGTCAATCAGCATTATGTTCATGCCGGGTATATCAAAGAACTGACCCTGTTACCGGGGACATCATTGGATAAAGAAATTTATCTGACTAATCAGGGTATTTTGGTTTTGAATACCGCTGCCCCGGCGTATGAGATCACAAGAAAGATGCTGTTGCGTGTTATGGGGCATACAGATGAACAACTGGAATATGCACAACAGAAAATGCAGAAGGTTGAAAAGCCTGATGCCTATGTAAAAATGTATCTTAATGTGTTGGAGTGGGAAATAAAAAGACGGTGTGTTAAGGCTGAATATATCGCAAGCCAACCCAAGCCGACATTTTTAGATAAATTCAAAAGTAAAGCAAAGAAATTTTTAGAAAGAAGGTGAATGAATGTCATCCATTCAAACAGGTATTGTCTTACAGGACAATTTTTCTAATGTTGCACAGGGTGTTGTTGAATCTATGTATAACATGACTGCTGCTGCCTATGAAGCATCACAGGCTGTTAGTTCAAATGTTGACACAAGCAGTATTCAGGCAGCAACAGAAGAAATCAATCAAGCAACTGCTGCTATGGATGAACTTAATGCAGCAGCAAGCAGACCAACAGCATCAAGTGTTGCACAGCCTGTTGTGGATGGGGGAAACGGTCAGGTGATTAACGTGGATGTAAACCCGGTACTTCCTGACCCTTTGGTTGAAAATCCTGAACCTTTAACATTGGATATTCAGCCAAACGCACCCCCGACAGGTGAAATTGGTCAACGTATCGAAAATATCAGAAATCAACTGAATGATGTATTATCAATGCAACAGCAGATTGACCAAACTGCTGCAACGGTTGATGTATTGCCGGATGAAGTAACTAACAGAATGTCACGGGTAAATGCTCTTATAGAGCAGATACAAGCAAACCTTGCCTTTTCAGTAGAAAATCCTTTTGGTTTAGGTGGCAATGAAATTGAACAGCAACTTTCAGCAATAGAAAGATCACTGAATCAGGCTGTTACACAGCAGAATATGCTTAATAATGCTGTTGGAAATACTGGGGATAGCATCAATGATAATATTCACGAACAAGAACAATTCAATCAGGAAATTTCAGCCGGAACACAACAGGCAAATGAATTGACCAATACCATCAAACGGGCAGTTGCAGCCTATATCAGTATTCAGTCAGTTGGGAAAGCACTGAACATTTCAGATGAACTTGTTCAGACAACATCCCGTTTGAACATGATGAATGACGGGGTTCAGACAACCGCTGAACTTGTCAACATGGTATATGCAGCAGCACAGGATGCAAGGGGTTCATTCAGTCAGATGGCTGATGTTGTTGCCCGTTTCGGTAACAACGCAAAGGATGCGTTCAGCAGTTCAGAAGAAGTTGTTGCTTTTGCTGATCTGATTCAAAAACAGATGACGATCGCCGGTGCATCCACACAGGAAGCAGCAAACGCAGAATTGCAGTTATCACAGGCACTTGGTTCAGGTGTTCTTCGTGGTGATGAATTGAACAGTATCTTTGAACAAGCACCTAACCTGATTCAGAACATTGCAGACTATCTTGATGTTCCAATCGGTAAGATCAGGGAAATGGCAGCGGATGGGGAACTTTCCGCTGATGTAGTCAAGGCAGCAATCTTTTCTGCTGCTGATGACATTAACAGCAAATTCAATGAAATGCCTATGACTTGGGGGCAGATGTGGCAGTCAATGCAGAACACCGCACTGATTGCATTTCAGCCTGTTCTTCAAAGACTGAACGATTTAGCCAATAGTGAAGCATTTCAGACTTTCATTCAGGGTGCTATTGAAGCAATGGCAACCCTTGCGAATATCCTTCTGAATATTTTTGAACTGGTCGGAACTGTCGGCGGGTTCATTGCGGATAATTGGTCTGTTATCAGTCCAATCATTTACGGTGTCATTGCTGCACTGGCTGTATATGCAGCATACCTTGGCATTGTGAAGGGAATAGAAATTGCATCCGCAGCTGCAACAGCAATTCATTCAGTGGCAATGTCTGCAAAAATCGGTGTTATGGCAGCACTTACAGGTCAGACAATGGCTGCAACTGCTGCACAGATGGGTTATAACGGTGCATTGTATGCGTGTCCTGTCGTTTGGATTATCGTGCTGATTATTGCATTGATTGCGGTAATTATGGCGGTATGTTCAGCAATAGCAAAAATGACAGGTATTGCAAATTCAGGGTTCGGTGTGATTACTGGTGGTGTGAACGTGGTGATTCAGTTCTTCAAGAACTTGGGTCTAACCGTGGCAAACATTGCCTTGGGTATTGGAAACGCCATTGCAGCACTTGCATCCAATATGATGACGGCATTTCACAATGCAATCTGTTCTGTTCAGTCATGGTTTTACAACCTGTTAAGCACGGCACTTTCAGTCATTGAAGGTATTTGTTCAGCACTGAATAAGCTACCGTTTGTTGAATTTGACTATTCAGGCATTTCATCCGCAGCGGATGACTATGCAGCCAAAGCAAGTGAAGCAGCCGGGAACAAAGAAGATTACCAGTCAATCAGTGATGCGTTCAATGAAGGTTTCACAACCTTTGATGCGTTTCAGGATGGTTGGGCATCAGATGCGTTCAATGCGGGTGCAGCATGGGGTGACGGTGTTGCTGATAAGGTTTCAAACTTTAGTCTGTCGGATGTATTCGGTCAGACAGATATTCCTAATGTGGGTGATTACACATCAGGGTTCAGTGATGCAATAGCAAATTCAGGCGTGGGTGACAGCATTGGAAACATTGACGATAACACAGGCAAAATCAAGGATTCTTTGGAAGTATCAGAGGATGAATTGAAGTATTTGCGTGACATTGCAGAGCAAGAATCAATTAACAGATTCACAACCGCAGAAGTAACTATCAACCAAACAAACAACAATAATGTTTCATCTGATACTGACCTTGATGGTTTTATCACTGCATTAGATGATGCAATGGGTGAAGCAATAGAATCTATAACGGAAGGGGCAAAATAAAAGATGGATGCAAATGGAATTGTAAAAAAAGTACATCAGGCAGCGATTGATGCCATGGAATCAACAAAACCCGTAAATGTGTATTTTGGTAAAGTGGTGAGTGCTTCACCGCTGAAAATCAATGTTGAACAGAAGATGATACTGGGTGAAAAACAGTTGATTCTTTCAAGGAATGTGACAGATTTCAAAACTAAGATAACGGCGGGGAATATCAAGAATTATTACTATACCGGGGATGTAAATTCAGGGACAGCACCAGTTTCCCCGTCACACGTTCATGCTGTCGGAACGATTGAAGTCACCGTACACAATAGCTTGGCTGTCGGTGATGGTGTCATTCTAATAAGACAGCAAGAAGGTCAACGCTTCATTGTTGTGGATAGGATAGGATAAAACACAGGAAATGCAAAAGTCCTTGGTGCAGATCAGGGACTTTTGTTTTGGCTTGAAAGATGATATTATTAAGGCAAATAAAAAAGGGGTGAAGTAATATGTCACAATCAATGCCGTCATTTTGGGATAGTCCTTATTTTGTCCCTGAACCTGACAACTGGCATCTGACAGAGGATGCCCCGGAAGAATTAAAGAAAGAATTTGCAGAGTATATGAAAGACGAAAAGGGTATCAAGGTCAGACAGTTGTTTTCAGAAGTTGATTTTCCACCTACAATGACACAATTTTTTGATTTAGACAGTGATGAACTACTGGATGAAAAGATTAGAGTGTTGACGGCGTTAAAAGATGGAAAGCAGATTGCAGATATTCCAAACTTTTATGCTATTTTGGAATTATACCCCAAAGACGGGGAACATTGGGACTAAAAATGATGAAAGCGGTTCAATCTATGGAAATTAAAAGAAAGGGGTGACGGGTGATGTCAAGTAACTGGTACAAGAACAATGAAACAGATCAGATTTGGTGGAAAGATACACCTGATTCAGTCGGTGAATGGCTGTTCAGTTTTGACAAAAAGCAAGTGTTCAATATGTTTGCTGATTATCCGCACAACCTAACACCTGAACAGAAAAAAATATTTGATGAAGAAAATCCTGAATGGTGTGAGTTCTTCAAAGATAGAGTATAGAAAGCACGGTCAAATAGCCGTGCTTTTAGTTTATCAAGTAATTCAACCAAGCGTTTATATAAGCGTTATATGAATCCCTGATATAATACTTTTACCCTGTCATATGGGTAAAATATTATTTTGGAGGTTTCAGAAGATGAAGAAAAAGAAGATTGTGGTCAGTGTGCTATTGGTATGCCTGTTGTGTGTGAATTTGGTGAGTATGGCAGTCAAAGCAGAAACAACATCAACTATTCATTCTGTATCAAGTTGGTATGATTTCAAGGATGCAGTACAGTATTCACAGGATGGTGATATAATTGTTGTTCATGGTGAAATTGATTTAGGTACTGATGTTAAAATCGGCAGCAGTTCCAAGCATTTGACCATAAAGAGAGGTTCAGCAGATAGCCGTATTGCTTTTGAATACATCAATGAAGCGGTAACGAATATAACATTTGATGGTGGTGGGATTGCTTCATCCTATTCTTGGATAACAAGCAAGTATGAAACAACTTTCACAAATTGCAAGTTCAATGATTTTGGAAATAGTGAAAATTATTCAAGTAGCGGGAGTGTTGGCGGTGCGGTAAAAATTCAGTCAGGTTCATGCGTGTTCAATGATTGTACTTTTGAAAACAGTTATGCCCTTGCGGGCGGTGCTATTGAAATACAGGGGGATTCACAGGTTGAAATCAATAACTGCAATATAAAAAATTGCGGTGCAGTTACTTGTGGCGGTGCTATTGATAACAGCTCGTATGCTGCAACCTGTACGATAACAGACGGGACAATAACAGGAAACAAGGCGAATGACTTTGGTGGTGGTGTATCTAATGCCGGAAATACAACTATTACAGGAACAAAAGTGTATGCAAACAGTGCCGTGAATGGTGGGGCTGATGTAGCAACCACAATTTCAGGAGTGACAACGCTGACAGATACAGTTGAACAACTCAATGAACTGTTCAGTACGGACAACCTTGAAGTTACCGGGTGGGTCTGTGATTATGATTTTGATGAAAATATTTATATTCCTAATGTAGACCCAACAAAGGAAAATGCGCTGCTGAAATTGGAATATTCAGAAAAGCAGCCGGAAGCACCTGAACCAACAGACCCGGTTGAACCGTCAGAGCCTTCCGAACCATCAACTGACCCGTCAACAGAGCCATCAACACCAACAGACACGGAAAAGCCGGATGAAACCGAACCCGGAACAGAACCAAGTGAAACACCTGAACCAACACAGCCGGGGAAAGAAGAACCTGATGGTAAAACAGATCAATCAAAATCTGATGATGCAGTCAATACGGGAAATTCAGGCAATACAACAACGGACACTACAAACACCAATACAAGCACTGTAAGCAGTGGGGACACAGTGAATAGCACCACAACCAATACTACAACCGATAATTCAAAGGTAAATAGCACAGGTGACACCAGTACAACCACAGCGACAAATACAACGAACAACTATTATCAGACAGCAACCGGGGACACATCACAGCCTGTTATTCAGGATAGCACCCCGCAGCATGAAAACAATACATATATTGTCTATCCAAACAGCAATGAAATGGCTGCAAGTTCTGCCGGAATGGATGAAACGGTCAAGACTTCTGACCCGGTGCAGAATCTGAACATTGATGCAAAGGGTGTTGACTGTAAGATTGAAGTGGTAGATGGAAAATACAACATCAGTATCAATGCCGATCAACAGCAGACAGCGGTGGATGATTCTATAAAAGATAACAGTATGGATTGGTTGCAGATCATTCAAGTAGTGTTGTTGGTTGTCATTCTTATATGCCTTGTCAGAAAGCCTAAAGAACGCTAATGATAAAATATAGGGGTGTGGGGTAGAAATGCCCTATATAACGCTTATATGAGTGGTCAGCGGTATTGTAGCATGGTAAAATACAGGTGGTATGAAGGAATAAGGAAGGTCAAGGGTTCAGCGGTGGCAGTGCCACCATATTGCCACCGCCCCACAAGATACGCAGAGAACGGAAAAGATTTCTAATTCTGAACTTTTTGAAAAAACCTGATTTTACAAGGCTTACAAGGTCTTTAGAGATACGCAGAGAGATAGAAAAACGGTGTTTCAACAGACGGGACATGTGGAGTGCGTGACATTGCTCCAAAGGAAAAATACCTGAAACTCCTTGAATTTAGGCACTTTGAGCGACATGTCCTGTTTTCACAAAGTGACCGAAAAGAGAAGAAAAAGGCAATTTCCAACGGAGTAAATGTCCAAGTGGTTGTGAAGGTGTAGTTCGGAAACACAAAAATTTATCGTTCATATTTCATCAATAATAACTAACAATTCAATAAGGTAACAAAGAGGTTTGAGCCGCTTATTTTCAAGTGATTTTGAAAATAAGCGGCTCGTTTTGTTTTGACAGAGATTATCTGGCAAACAGTATTTTTTAGGAGGTAATTGAATTTATGAAGAAAAAGGAAGAATTGTATTCTTGTTCGCAACAAGACCACAATGCAATGGCTGAAACGGATATAAAGATGGTTCCCATTGCGGATTTACACGACTTTGAGGGGCATCCCTTTAAGGTAGAAAATGATATGGCACTTTTTGAGCTGATGCAGAGTATTGAAAAAGAGGGTGTCATTGTTCCAGCATTGGCAAGACCGAGAGCAGAAGGCGGCTATGAGCTGATTGCCGGGCATAGAAGAAAGGCTGCCAGTAAATGGGCAGGTCTTGATGTAATGCCTGTGGTAATCAGAGAACTTGATGATAATCAGGCAGTTATAGCTATGGTAGACAGTAACCTGCAAAGAGAACATTTGAAACCAAGTGAAAAGGCATTTGCTTATAAGATGAAGCTTGATGCGATGAAGAGGCAGGGGGCGAGGACTGATTTAACTTTTTGCCAAGTTGGCGAAAAGTTAGAAAATCCTACATTACAAACGCATTCATTGGCTGGTGGATATGATGCTGATGGAAAATGGATGTTGTTGCAAGATAAAAGCGTCGAAGATGCAATTATAAGAAGTAATCAATCATTGGCAATGCAGACAGGAGAAAGTCAAAGGCAAATATCACGTTATATTCGTCTTACCAATCTCATCCCTAAGCTTCTTGATATGGTAGATGATGGAAAGATTGCTTTTACCATTGCGGTGGAACTTTCCTATCTGACAGAGGAACAGCAGTATGAACTTTATGAAGTTATGGATATGGAGCAATGCACACCGTCATTATCTCAGGCTAATCGTATAAAGCGAATGAGTCAGTATGGAGAGCTGGATATGGATGTAATGTTTCTCATATTAGAGCAGGAAAAGCCAAACCAGAGAGAACAGATTAAATTGCGTGCAGATGCTGTGGAGAAGTATTTTCCGGAAGGATATACACATAAGCAGAAAACAGCGTTGATTGAACAGCTTTTAAAGGAATGGCATGAAAAACAGCAACTTGATAAAACAAAGGGTATTGGTACCAGCCGGGGTAAAGTAAGATAGGAGGTCGTTAAGATGAGCAATGAATTATCTATATTTGAAGCTATGGGCGGAACATACAGAACGGTGGATGGCATTTTGTATCCCAATATTAGTGAGTGTTCGGATAATACTTTATCCGTCACAATCACTGATGTGGGAAAATATGGTCTGATTTGGATTTCTTATATGAAAGAAAATCATATAGACCGATACCGCCACCATATCCGTATGGGGCAGCTTCATCGTAAGGCACAGGAAGTAAATGAGCAGGTTTATGAGATGTTGGATTCAATTATGAATAGGTATTTGGCATCACATAAACCGAAAGACACTAACTCCACAATGGAAATGTGGAAATTAAGAGAGCAGGCTAAACAGCTTGCGGAGGAGGTTATTTATGGAGAGATTGTATACCAGTATCACTAACAAGGAACAGAACAACAATTATTTGCAGACCGGAAGAACGGGAGAAAGAGAGGATTTTATGAGAGAGAATTTATTTATGACTGAAACATTTGAGGCACCTGTTAGGATTGCACTGGATCACGGCTGGAGTTCCATTAAGGGCGAGCATACTTTTATGGAAACTTCGGTGGTGCCTGTAGAATATACGCCACTGACCAATCACGGACTTTTGGAATATAAGGGTAAGAAGTATATTGTGGGTCAGGGCAGACTTGGAAAGCAGGCAACTAAGACCGAGAATGAGAATTACTTTTTGCTGACCTTGGCAGGGATTGCCAAGGAGCTTAAGTATCAGGGTAAGGCACAGGCAGAGCATGTGGAACTGTATGCAGGTGTGCCACTTACCCTGTTTGGTGCGGAGCGTAAGGAGTTTCGTGATTATCTATGGCATAAGGAACGCATTTCTTTTAACTTTGAGGGAGTGCATTATTCTTTTTATATGGATAAGGTTAAGATTTATGCCCAGTGTTATGCGGCTATTGCAAACCGTATGGGAGATATGGACAGACTCAGATGTGTGGATTTGGGTTCTTGGACACTGGATGTGCTTAGTGTCAGAGATAAAATTCCTATGGATAAGGACGCTTACACCTATGAGCTGGGACTGATTACCACCATTGAGCGTATTAAAAAGGATGCCTTACCTACACTTCGCTGTGAAATTCCGGAGGATGATATTATTGATGTTATCCGTGGAAAACAGTCCAATGTAAATGCTGATTTTATTCCATTTATTGAAAAGGGATTGCAGCAGTATGCTGACGATGTGGAAGCAAAGCTTCGTGAGATTAAGGTAGACCTTGCCCATGAGAATATTGTGTATGTGGGCGGTGGTGCATGTGTGATGAAGCGTTTTGGTAGAACAAAGGGTAGAAATATCCAGTATGTAACGGATGTGAAGGCAAATGCAATTGGTTATCGTTATCTTGCTGATAATCTGGGATAGGAGGTACCTATGGGAAATTCAATATCCTTTCGGCTAAATCCGAAATGTGCAAGTGACAGAAAAATCCTTGCATGGCTGGAAGAAAAATCCAGCCAGCCGGGATATATGAATCAGACAGAGCTCATCAAGCAGGCATTAATTACTGCTATGGTGCAGGAGGAAAAAGGTGTCAAAGAAAAGGAAGCTACCCAGTGGATGGACGAAGCAATTCATAAAGCAGCGGAGGAATTTGCAAAGGTTGTGCAGGAAACATCACAGAATGTGGCAAATAATACCTTTGCAGGAGTGATGGGAGCCATGATGCAACAGATGAATATGGGTACCATGAATTTGATGCAGGGGACACAGCCTTTAACCGGAGGATATATGAATTCTACTGTTATCGGTATGAAAGTACCAGTGAATGGTATGTCAACTAATGTTCCCAACATGGTGTCATCTACGACTGAGACACAGGTGCCTGATGATGAGTTGAAAACAGATGATTTTAATGGTATGGATAATGACACGAAGAGTAAGCTGGGTAATCTGTTTGATATGGATGATGATTAAGACGGACAGCGTAAGAAAAGAGCGTATGACGGACTGTCTTACAAAAAGGTGCGATGTAATACACATTTGCCTTATTTGTAGAACAGACCTTTTTCTATGGGAAAAAGTGTCATATGAGTTTCTTACGGAGCCGGCTAAGCCTTCGGCATAAAATAAAGTCTGCTTGCAGGCTTTATTTTTTTGACCGCAAGGCGAAAGAAGCTGGGGCTTGGGGATGCCAAATCCCCAACAAGTTCCTGCCCGTGTATATACAGGGCGGAACTTGCTCTACCTTATGCGACGTATCCGGAGCTTGTGCCGACTTAGGTCGGCACGCATCAGTGGAAATAGGATTTCTTTTAGAAATGATGCGCAGAGCTGTAGCAGGATTTCATATGGAAAGCGTGTTTGGTGGATTTTCTGTAAGACGGGTGTATGACAGATTTCTATATAACCGGCGAGCAGATATATGCGCGGGCAACGAGCCAAGCGAGAATGCTTGCATTCTCATTTGGCGACTGCCGCGACAGCGAACAGTTTACTGTGAGCTTGCGAGCCGCTAGAAATTTCAGTAGGAGATATTCACGAGCCGTGCGAGTGTATCCGTGAGCGACCATAGGGGAGTGAGCGTAGACCAGAGGGAGGAGCGAAAGCGACGGCGAAAAGCATCTGCCGTATACGGCAGCATTATTATTTCTACAGGAGTAGCAATTAACAATATAACAGTTTTAGGACATGAGAAGCAGGTGAGAAATTGCCTGCTTTTTGTTTTGTCAGATTGGAGGTTTTGTATGGGAAAGACAGATAAAAAGAAAGAGAATATGGCTTTAATGTCTATGCGTATTTCCGCAGAGGATAAGGAACTGATTGAGGAAAAAGCGAGAAAAACCGGGCTTACCACTTCAGAATATATGAGACGATGTGCTTTGGGCAGGAAACTGCCTTGCTATGGAGATACCGGTCTTTTAAGGGAGTATTCCATGCAGCTTGGAAAGATTGGCTCGAATCTGAATCAGATAGCAAAGCATTTGAATGGTGGTGGCGATTTTTGCAGCGTTTATTATGAAGTAAAGGAAGCCGTAAGGGAGCTGCTTGATTTGAAGTTTAAGATTCTGCCGGCATTGGAAGATGTGGCTTGTGGTAAAAAACGCAGGCGTAAAAGCGGAAAGGATGGTGAGAGCTAATGGCGATATTGAAGCATATTTCAGTAAAGAACAGATTTTATTCTGATGCAGTGGAGTATCTGACCTGTCAGTTTGATGAATATACTAATAAGCCCATTCTGGATGGAAAGGGCAGGATTATGGAGCGTGAAAACTATCTGATTGATGACGTGAATTGTGATGTGGACAGTTTTGGTGCAGAGTGTATTGAAACCAACAGATTTTATGGAAAGAACAATTCTGTGAATGATGTAAAGGCACATCATTATATTATCAGCTTTGAACCGGAGGATGATATTACAATGGAACAGGCAATGGAGTTTGGAAAGAAGTGGCTTGCAGAGTTTGCTCCGGGGCATCAGGCAGTAGTTGCAGTGCATCCAGACGGTCATAATAACAGCCGGAATATGCACATTCACATGGTTATTAATTCCGTGCGGAAATTCCCCGGCAGGAAAAGCATATGGCACGATATACCATGCGAGTGGAAGCAGTGCTGTAAGCATAAAAGCACTGGTAAGATGATGTATCATGCAAAAAAGTGGGTAATGGATAAGTGTATCCGTCTGGGATTGGGGCAGGCGGATTTACTTGCCAGAAAGCATAAGGATAATTACTGGGTGGAAAAACGCCTTATGGATAAGAATGCATCAGACGGTGTGGGAGTTACTTCCGACCGGGAACTTATAAGAAATACCATTGACAAGATTCTGCCGACGGTAAATTCATTTGAACAGCTGATAGAGTATCTGCGTGCAATTTACCACTGGACGATTAGAGTTACGAATAAAACTGTGACTTTTGCCATGCCGGATATGAAGAAAGGAATCCGAGGTAATAAACTGGGAGAAGGGTACGGAAAGGCAGAGCTTGCGGACAGGATTAGAGGTTTTGTTGCAGAAAGGGAAGCAAAAGACCTTGCCATGAAGCAGATGGAAGCAGAGATTGAGGCATTGATTCAGTCAGAGCAGGAGAAGAAGCGAAAACAGGCAGAAGAACTGAAAAAGAGGGAAGGGATATCAGCCATAAGAAATCGTGTGGCTGAACGCAATAGCCGTAGATTCAATCTTTATCTGGATGAAATGGACAGAAAAGAGTGGAATAATGCTTATCTGGACTATCTGGAAGGTCAGGAAATAGTGGACTGGAAAACAGCTACAGCAGAAATGATTTCTACACCGATTATGACCAGAGTGGAATTTGAAGCAATGCAGGAAAAGCAGGCTAAGAGAGAAGAGGCTGTTTCATCATATACGGAGACTCCTGTTATTGACGAAGTGGTTGCGGAGAATGAAGAATCTGTGGTTGAGATAAATGATATAAGTGTGGAAGAAGTTGTTGCTGATTTTTATGAAACGGATGCAGTGTCACAGGAATCGAAGGCTGAGGAGCAAATCGTGGATGTTGTAGTAAAAGCAGAGAAATCTGAGCAGATTGATTACACTGAACTTTCTTTGGAGGAGCGTGCAAGAATCCTTCCCGCACCTACGGATGATTTTGAAGCAGAGTTTAAAGCATTTAAAGAACGTTTGGGTTATGTGGGTGCTAAGCTTGCAAGTATTCAGTACAAGATGGAAATTTATGATGAGTTTCGGGAAGAGTATGATTACCGCAATCGTTGTCATAAGGTCGAGGAAGCCAGAACTGTAGATAGAAGCAGAGGAGCGAGATAATCGCTCCTAACCCTTGTTAGAGGATGGTAAATTGATAGGATTTCAGATTGTGAATAGCAGATATTATGTTATAATAAATATGAGTATGTGGAAATTCATGCTTAATTAATTTGAAGTTTCATGATTGTATGGGGGGAAAAAGAAATGACTATAGAAGAATTCAGAGAGAAGGTTAAGGATGAAGAATATGCACCTGGATGGGATGCCATTGAGGAAGCATTTGCTAAATGTTATCCTGGTCAGGAGCCAAATCATTATGGAACTAATATTGAGGCAAGAGCAATGTTTGGCGGTTCGGAATATATTGATGGATATTCAATTTACAAGTCGCCACATGGACACCGGCATATTGTAACCTTTGGCATGACAGAGCTTTATGTTGATGAGGAAGCTTTTGGTGGAAAATATAGTCGCTGGGGGTACGAGATGACTTTTAAACTGAAAGCGGATAATGATGATGATTGTATGTGGGCGATAAATTTCCTTGGAAATCTTGGAAGATACACCTATACAAAGGAAAGCTGGTTTGAGCCCGGACATTTTATGTCAAATATGGGAACCCCTATAAAAGTAGGTGCAGACTCACTGATTACAGCCATCCTTGCAGTAGAGGATACAGAGGTGCCGGGAATTGATACAATATATGGTCGCGTTGATTTCCTACAATTCGTAGGTATAACCAGTGAAGAGTATGAAATGCTTAAGGCAGATCCGACTAAAGTTAAGCCGCTTGTTGATGCCATGAAAAAGGATAATCCTTACCTTGTGACAGATTTAGGAAGAAAGAAATCTTACCTGGTATAATTTTGTATATGATAGATCTGCTGTAAAAATGATGTGAACATTATGAAACGTGCAATAGCAGGTCATTTATGAAAAGTTATCGGTAAATGAAAGGGGTACATTATGTCTGCTGATTATGAAAGAAAACTACATAGAGCAGTTGCCCAATTTGTCAAAGAAGCAGATAAAAAATATCCCAACTGGAGCGAAAGAAATGATAACGGGGAATGGGGAATCGGATTAGATAAATTTGATGATATGTATAAGGTTATTCTCGAAATAATAGAATATACATCCTGCGATGAGGCTACGGAGCAAATGCTTGATGATATCTTGTTTGGAATTGCTAGAGATAATGAATGCAGTCGTATTATAGAGGTGTTATTAAAATATCCTGATTGGTATGCTTTACTGTGTGAAAAGGTGCTGTTTACTGAATATATAAATGCAAAGTGGCAGTTTGAAGAGAGTCTAAAGGATTATCATGGCAAGGATGAAATAAAAGCTTTAATCTTCGATTTCCTGCAGGTTGATGATGAGTATACACAGCGTATGGCACTAAAGTCATTAGCATATATCCATCCGGACAAAGCAGAAGAGCACGCAATAGAATTTTGATGGAGAGATAAATATAAGGATGATGCTTTTGGGCATGAGCATCAGAAAATAATGGTGCTTCATGTACTGCATATGATTCATTCAACCGAGCTGGAAAAGTACCTGGATTTGGCGGATGAAAGCGAATATTATTATTTGAAGGATAATGCAAGGGAAATACGCAAAAGGATGGAATAGGAGAAGCTATGGAGTTAGATAATAACGATGAGAAGTTGAATATTGAAAACACAGACACCATTGATGGCATGGCATATGAACAGGATACTTCCAGCTTGATACTTCTTCTTGCAGATGGAATGGACTGGTCAGATATAAATCGACATTTATTGTTATTGCAGGAGAAACTCAATACATATATTTGGTACATAGATTCAGGACAATATGAGGAAAAGTATCCAAATGTTAGAAGGATAGAATTGCGTGTAAGCTTTCTGTTTGAGGAACCGAAGCTGTGCCATAGGCTTTTAGAAAAAGCAAAGCATGTGTTTATGAACGTGTTTGAAAATGTGGAGATGATAGTAGAGAATGGAGAAATTAAAGAAGGCGAAATATATGGACAAGGATCCTTTTAAGGGAGTGTGTGTTTGCTAAGATGTGGGATGAGAATATAGTATATGGACCGTACGAAATATAATTATAGCTCAGAACTGGAGGTAGAACTGGTGAAAAAAACGCTGTGTTATGTATATTAGTATTATTTGTATTAACCGGATGTACGACAAGTGAAATTGAATATGAAACAAGTAGAGATGAAGTTATATATTCACCTAGTGGTAACTATTCTATAACTCTACGATATGACTATGTAAGTCGTCCATATATTTTTAAAGATGATACATTGGTTTTCGAAACAAATAAACCAGGATATAATGAAACAGTATACTTTAAGGTTGAATGGGAATCCGAAGATGAAATTTTTTTGTATATCGAATCGGATAACGACAAATATAGTAATGAAAAATATTTTATAAAAATTGATTAAAATAATATCTTAGTTAATGTATTAGTCGAACTTGAAAAAATACCTGGATCTGGCAGATAAAAGTGAATATTACTATTTGAAGGATAATGCAATCGTGACAAAGTTACCAGAGATAGGATATATGGAAGAGCTTCATGATGAAGATTGGTATGAAAAATCATATATATGGTTTTACGGAGAATGGTTAGGTTCAGAGGAGGCAAATGTGGAATCAAATCTAAAAACTATGGCAATGCGAATAAGAGATTTGTTAAAGGAGAGTAATCATGCTCAATGGAAGGAAGTAGATGATTTTCTGAAACAATATGAGCATATGCATGTGTGTGATGAGAAACTTATACGTAGAATGGTATGTAACTGTCATATTCGGGCATGGGGAGATTTACATATTGCCGGCATTGAATATGGCGACTGGATAAATCTATTAGAGGATTTTTCAGAAGCATTAAAAAAACATGTAGACGAAAATGTACTGTGACTAGATGGTTGAAATGAAAGAAAATGAATGCCGGATTATTAAGCTTGGCAGGGATGCGTTGTCTGAATTGATATACGAGTATTTTATAGATAGTTGTAATAGAACTGTCTTAATGTTGGTGTTAAAATACTAAGGAGAAGAAGATGGAAGATATGTTAAATGTTGCAGAAGCAAAAACAAGATTAATTCAGGAGCTGTCGGAGATAACTGGTTTCAAGTATCTTAAAAGTGGTGTGTTAAAGAAGACCGTGAAAGATATTGTGTTTGAAATTAATTTCTTTTCTTCAAAATGGAATGAATCCGGTCAAAGCATCGAGATAAATGCAGAGTTGAGACTTATCTATAAAACGTATGGAAAATTACCAGTCGATAATGTTGTGGCATCTATGAGTTACCAGCCAGAGAATGGATATTGGTATGATATATCAACGGAAAGCAGGTTGCTTGAAACAAGGAATATATTAGAAAAACGATTTCAAGAGACAGCAATGGACTTAGTACATAGATTTGAAAATAATTATCATTCGGCTGTACAATATCTCTTCTTTGAAGGGTTTGAAAAGTATGATGTACATCTTGATTTTATAGCAGAACATTTAGGACAGGAAGCAATTAAGGATAAAGCACATCAAATATATGTTGGACTGTCAGATGAGGTAAAAGAGCAGATTGTTCAATATCAAAATGGAGCAAGGAATAAGACGTGGATGCTAAATCGGTGTAATTTGAAGTATATTGTGGATAATGATATTTACCTTCAATGAATAGGTTGGCAATAAAAAAGTAGGTGGTGGTTGATAAAGATGTCTGTATTGGATAGAAATGTTGTAGATTTTGGTCATGAAGACGATGACAAAGTTACAGTTTGCATTAGTGATCACATTCCATGGGATTCAGAGATATTAAAAGCGCACTTAGAGGTTCTTCAGGACAAAGTAAACGATTATTTAGACTATATTGCATCGGGGCAGATATACGAAGACTTCGGTGGAAGTGGCAAGACTCCAAATATAAAAGTTATTTTTTGTCACAAGCCTACTGAAGAGGTTGAGTTTATTCTCAACAAAATAAAAGAGATTGTTACAAATAACGGATATACATTTGAATGGATATATAGACCTGTGCCATAAATGCTCCCTTGTTTTATGTACAGGGCGTCCTATCGTTATGATGACTATACCAAAAGTGGAATATCACCTGTGTCAGAATTGATGGACTGGTATAGAGAAATTAAAGAAAGTATGTAGCACGTGACATTTTGAAGTTTATATATTGAGCCTGTGCCAAAGAAATATGATAGGAGAAAGAAGAAATTGATTCAACATACATATGATGTGCAAACCTTTGATGACGGAAACAAAATAATTCGCCCTGCTCTTTCGAATGAGTATGAAGCACTGCTTGGCTGTCTTATTGATTTTCCGGATTTAATGGAAAGAAGTGTAGATATAGTGATTGGTGGTGAGGCTGAAATATATAATACGGCTGGAAATACAATACGTGAAACCTATAGAGGTCGTTTCAGTGATAGTGATGAAACAACATTTATTTTTCTAAATAACACACTAAAGACGAAGGTTAGGACGGATATCCCGGGTATAACTTATATGGAAGTAAATGACCCGCATTATTGGAATGCAGAATATGATGACAAAGAGAATAGACTTTGCCTTGCCTGGTAAGGGAATTAAGTAGGAGAAATGCGTATGGATATGAATGGAATCTATCAGAAAGATAATAAATTTGATGGCGAGGAGAGCTTGTATTATGTCCTTGCTGGAAACGGTGGTTCTTCACGTTTGAGCAAGAATGAAAAGTATCATATTATTACATGTTCTGCTGTTGCAATATATGATATAAATGCTGATTGTGTGGTAAAGAAGATAAAGATTATGACATGGCCTATATCAAATCAGGAGTATGAGGCACAGAATGAAAACAGCGAATATTTTAACAGATTTAAAGATGGTGTGATTTATAAGGTTTTGGGAAGATTACAGTATAGTACCTTTGGGGAACTTGCATTTTTGTATGTAAAAGAGGTATTAGAAGAAAATGTATCCGGAACAAAGCTTGATAAAAAGCAGGAAAAATATCTGGCACCGATTGTTTTAGAAGATGATGTTTTGGGGAAATTGGTGTTAGAGAAATCAGAAGGGCTGTTTGAAGGAACGTATCATTTTTTAGGTAATGATATTACGATTTATATTGAGGTAGAATGGAGTAGTAAAGCAACCTGGAAAAAGCCTTTGACTGTTGCAAGAGATTTTGTGGAGCATATTGTGTCAAGAGATGAAGCATTTAGAGAATATATTGCAGCTGATGAAGCATTGTATGACGCTGCTTTGGAGTGCTTGGAAGACTATGAAGATGAATGTGAAATTCATTTTTCTACACCGGAAGAATTTGCAAACGCATTAAAAGGACGCATGAAATACATCTTTGTGAATCAAAATGGTTCCTATACTATAGGATATGATGATGGCTATGTATTTGGCGGACATGAGATTGATGTAGATGTGGATTCTAAGGGCAAAATGGTGTGTGCGGATATGAGATAGATAACAGCCTTGGCAATCTGTACAACAATCGGCTTTAGAAAATAACTTGCACAGGAAATTCGCAAAAGTATAGATTGCTTTTTTGAAGCACAGAAATGTCCAAATGGTATTGGAAAGCCGTTTATTTGTGTAAGAATTGGTGAGTTTTTTTGAACAGAATAATGATAGAAAGTAGTAAGTGAGATTATGAACACAATTAACAAGAGTATAAAAGATGCCCTGTTTAGAGCCTATAACACAAGAAACAGAAACAACAAAAATCAGAAACGTTTTGATGTGATATTTGGAACAATATTTTTTTTGTGTCTCATTTTGACTATAGCTGCATTTGGCTTGATGGGAGCGAACGTAAAAGCAGGAGTTATCATGCTCCTTGTAATTTTTTTATGCTTTGGAGCAGCTGTTACATATGCTTTGCTAAGGAAAAAACGTATTATGAAGCTGCTGTATTCGGTGCCTGTGGGAGCGGAAAATATAGAAAAGATAGATGTTAAACAGGTAGAGATTCTGAATCAACTGTACGAGGAATCTGCACTTACTATTGGAATGGAAGCTATTCCGGATGAAGAATTTTTCAATATTCTGTACAACTGGTTAATCGGCATGAATGCATTGCCGGAAGGCAAACTTAAACTGTATTACCTTACAGGAAAGCTGTGGAATCAGCGATTTGCCTGCAAAGTAAATGATGATACGCAGATTTTATGTATCGCTATGGGCGATCTGAATATCAATGCAGAAAATACGGAGCAGTTTTCGTATGAGCATATGGTGTTTGGAAGATATTTGGACGACATAGTTACAGGGGGTTAAATCTATCAATTTGAATATTCATTATTCAGCACCCGATTGGGTGTGGGATAAGTTGTAATAGGTATATTGGAGTGGAAAGGGAATTTAAGTATAGAATGAAATTCATAAAAAAGCATCCGTATTTATTTTGGCAATACATTGGTTTTTTCATATTGGCGGTTGATTGTCTGTATGTTTGGTTTAATTTGGAAAATGAGCAGGTAAGCTATGCATTTATTGTACTTTCGGCAATGCTTGCCTTTGCGATTATAACTCTGTCGCCTTTTGTAATTAAATGCAGGAAAAAAATGAAAGACCCTGCAGAGATAGAAGAATCCTATCGGTACAAATACATCGAAGAATGGTATATACATATATATGGCTCGGCAAAAGGTGTGGCTGTTATTATAACTATGATCGTTTTGTTTATTGGTGGTACGTGTGTCCTGACATACTTCGGTTTACCTTTTTTGGCATTTTTATTGTTTTATGTCGATGTCTGGATTTACTGTCTGTGGAAAAACCACGTAAAGCGCACATTTTACAAAGTACCAGATGGTGCAAAACGGTGTGAGCTTATTTATGTGAAGGATATAGCATTTCTTGATTTGCTCAATTCCCAGACTGCACTTTGCTACTTTTCAAAGCCAAGTGACGAGATGCTTGATTTTTTATATAACCGATTTTATAGTGAAACATTAAATCAGAAGCGCTTGCTTATGAATGAGCATCTGAAAATTTATGTGGTAAATGGCAGGGTTTTTAATGAAAAGTACGGCATTTCCAAATATGACTTACCGATGTCGGATGAAGAATGTCTGCTTTGTATTCTGCCTGACGAACTGAACCCTGAGGTTATGAGTAGCAAGGAAGTTGCATTAAGAGATTATGAGATTGGTGGGGGTCTGTTTTCTGAGTATGTAGAGAACTGTCCGGAGTTGATGTAGTTGTGAAGATGAAGAGGATACAAAAATGAATGATAATTCTTTGAAATTACCCAAATTTAAATATCATCCTAATGTTTACGATAAAGAAAAAGTTTTAGATGCAGTTCAGTTCGATAATAATGTATGCCAGTGTTGTGGCAACAAAACAGATGTGTATGTGTCAACTATGTACTGCAGTGGAGAAGTGGATTGTATTTGCATGGAATGTGTGGCAAATGGTAAGGCAGCAGAAAAGTATGATGGTGAATTTATCCAATACGCAGAGGAAATATCAGATGAGGAGAAAAGGACTGAATTGTTTAGGCGAACACCGGGATATTGTTCTTGGCAAGGCGAATATTGGTTGGCATGTTGCGATGACTATTGTGAGTATTTAGGTGATGTAGGATATGCGGAATTAAAAGAGATGAATTTAGTAAGTATTATTGAAGAATACAAAAAAGTAGAGGGAATGGACTTTGATAATGAAATGTTAGAAAAGGGCGGTTCCCTGGCTGGATATTTGTTCAGATGTATTCATTGTGGAAAATTTAGATTGAATGTTGATTGTGATTAAGGGAAGCAATGGAGTTAGGTAAGAATGACAAAAAAGGGTGCGTGACTATGCTTAGAATAAAAGATGAATTCCTAAAAGGGGTGTCATTGACTCCTGCATTCATCATAGAACCGACGGATGAAGAATATGAGAATTCAGAGAATTTGTTCGGATTCGATGAAGCAGAATTTTATGAAAAGATAAAATTTACAAGTTTTGAGGATAGAATATCTGTAATTGATGTGTTAAAATAAGGGAAAATGAAATTTCCTTTATTCAGGTTATTAAAGCTTGGAAATGGAATTAAGCAGGAGGAATGTTTTATGCCATACTTAATTGTAGCAGTTGTAGTAGTTATTTTTATTGCCGTAGTTTTTATAGTGGCAGGAAAAGACAGTAAAGAACGCATAGATATGGTTTCTAAATTAACAGAGGAGCAGAGAAATATTTTAATGTCAACAGAAGTGAATTTTGTTGAGAAAAATGCATGGGTACAAAAAGCAATGGTAGCGAAAATGAAGGATAAAGGAAATAAAATAGACATAAGGCTATTATGGTTTAACGAGGTACTGCAAAATAATGAATATAATAAAATTACAATTGCAGATGTAGCAATAACAAAATCAGAACAGGAAGAACACAACGTAAAGGAAGGCGATTTTGTAAAATTCTATTTTGCACCGGAAAAAAGTATAGGCAGGACAAAAATAATATGGGAGTAGGCTTTAATTTATACGAAAGTGAATGCTCCGCATTATTGGAATACAGAATATGATGACAAAGGGAACAGACTTTGTCTTACTTGGTAAGGGAAAGCTGAAATTCTAAATTTGCTGAAGGGGCAATTATGATTTTTGAAGATGCATTTACAGAAAAACAATCAGAAATAATATCAATGTTTTTAGAGGTTATAGGTGATAATGTAGATACAATATATGTTTTCATTCAATCGGATGAATGGTCAGCAATGGAAACATGTGCCTTCGGAGTAAAAGGCTCAATACTTGGTAATCTTGAAGCGGGTATATCGGATAAAGATATATTAGAGATATTTGATGTGATAGAGGATGAAATTATACCTGAACTTGAAGATATATGTAAAGAATACGATATGCCTATGCCTCAAGAATTTAGGTATGTATATAATGTTGCTTCCGGTGCATTTGATTCAAATTATAGATATGGGGAAGAATTGAGTGCACTTGAAGATTATGATCCAGGAATAGAAGCCCAGAAGTGGATAGATTCGTTTAAGGTATGATTAAATAAGCACGCATTTATTTGAGGTTGATAAATCGCGGAAAATTGAAAGGATACAGAGAAATAAGGTGGTTTGCCCTAAATTGTGATTGTGGGGCAAACCACCTTTCGAATTATTGCGAATCCGCAATCATTTCCAAGGTTCCAATGTTTTTAATAAAATCTCTCTCCACCGGAGAAAGGCTATCCTCCAGTCGGTTTTTATATTTATCATATTCAGCATGAGCCTTTTCGATAGCCTGCTTATGGCTGACATGACCGCTGGTGGTAAGTATATCCCTTCTGGTCATTTTCAAGTAATCGTCAATGGTTTCCAGCCAGTCCTTCATATACATAGGCTCCTGATTAAGGGCATGGACTTCGGCAATGTCAAGGTACGCAGTAACGATTTTGTTTAGGGCATCCAGTTCTGCTTCCGAGAGATAGTTTTTGGCAACTTCCACATCAGAACGATGTATGGTATCACCACTCCATGAAGTAAGTCCCATATTTTCCTTTTCTGCATCAGCACGCTGATAGATTACTTCAGCAGCGGTGTGTTTGTGGGCTGCCCAGTGCATTTTGTTCTGAACTTGCTTGAAAAATTGGACAGAGGCTTCAGCATGAGGATCATAATCGATACTGGTCGCATAGATTTCTAACACCTTTCTCCAAAATACTTTTTCAGAAGAACGGATGTCTCTGATACGGGCGAGCAGTTCATCAAAGTAATTACCGCCACCCAGTCGTTTTAATCGTTCATCATCCAGAGCAAATCCCTTTTTCATGTATTCTTTTAAAATTCCCATAGCCCAGATACGAAACTGTGTACCACGATGGGATTTTACACGGTATCCAACGGAGATGATGACATCAAGGTTATAGTAATCTACATTGTAGATTTTACCGTCTGCGGCAGTTGTTGCAAAATTTGCAACAACTGAATTTCGCTGTAATTCCCTTTCTTCAAAGATTTTTTTGATGTGGCGGGATATGGTTGATTTATCACGTTGAAACAATTCAGCCATCTGGTCAAGTGACAGCCATACTGTATCATCTTCAAAAGTTGTCTCTATCTTGGTCAGTCCGTCTTCGGTTGTGTACATAATGATATTTGAGTTATTCATAGACTTAATCCTCCTTTTTCTTCGCCCTGCTCTTATACACATTGTACTGGTTCTTGCATTGAGGAGAGCAGAATTCCATATTGCTTCTGGTTGCTACAAAGGCACTGCCACAGTGCTTGCATACTTTCAGAGTAGAGTTATCATCGGTAAGCATAAATGAAAACATCATTTGGATACCAAGCAGTAATGAGTGGAATTCCCACACAATAGTAGGTTTGTCCAGCAGTTCTATGTGATAAGTTGGTGCAATACCGCCAAATACAGCCATTCCCTGTCGGTACAGATTTCTTTCGTTTTCATCTAACCGGTCATAATCCTGATAATACAGAAAACTTGAGAAAAAGGTAAATGCCCAATCTCTGAATACTGTCACAAGCCAGTCATAGCGTTCTGCATATTCTTTCTGAAAGCTCATAAGAACTGCCTGCGGTTTGTTCTTCATCGCCATAATCAATGCAATCATTTCCGAACTGTCAGTACTCCATGAAGATTCAACACCATGCTTTACAAAATCAATATTATCAAAAGGAAAAAAGTAGGACAGGTACTTTTCTGTGCTAAGACTTTCTTCCCTGATAAAATGGTTCTTTGGTAAATATACTGCTTCATATGTAATAAACTCCGGTGTGGTAGGTAATGCGGTCATAAGTCCGAGCAAACCATAATTGCAGGCAAAATCAATAATAGAAGCCTGAAGGGATTCTTTCGGTTCTTCCTTCATGGCAAGAGTGCCTATGTTAATGGCAGCCAGAACCATATCCTGATATTCTTTAACCGGATTGTAAAGGGATGGCTTTGCATCCTCTGTGGGAGTGATATAGAGAGTTCCATTGTCTGCCTTTTTCCATTCGTATTTATCATATTTTACCCAGTTGGAACTGGAGTTTGCAAATAAATTCATCATATACTTCCTCGTTTCTATATAAAAGTAATTGAATAAAATTCAAAACTATTACTATCATAGCACAGATAAAGGGAAATGTAATTACTTTATTTCTATTCTGTGGCTTTTCTTATAATAGATTAGCAGTTGGTCTGATTTGTTATGCTTTTCTGGTACTGCTTTAATACCTTTCTTGCCAGCACACCGATTTCACGGATAATCTTTTCCTTTTCTTTTTTAGCTTTTCTTTGTATGTCAGGTATTTTCTCTTTGTACTTTTCCATAAATTCCTGTTCTGTTGTCCATAGAGGGATATCAAATTCCTGACGTTCTAAAAGCACCGCAATTACCTTTTTGGTTATCTGACTTAAGATGGTACTTCTCACACCTCTGATATTACGGTCAGTCTGCCCCAACAGATTTCCAACATAAAGAGTGCTGTAATCTCGAATATACAGATAATAGATAAGCTCTTTGTAACTGTCCTTCAAGTCATAAATAATCTTGGAGTAATCCTCATCTGTAAGAAATTCATGCATTTCAAAGGGACAGTCAAATATTACATCCAGAAAATCACCTTTCATCATCTGCCGCCAGTAGGTGTGATGGATGGGATAGGGAATTACCACCGGATCCTTTGGAGCATCCTCTGTTAACCGGTTCATTTCCCTGCCTATTTCGTGATAGCGTTCCTTTCGTTCCCGGTTATCATCTAAGTGATCCCACTGCTGTATGACTTCCTCAAAATCTTCTTCAGTTCTCGCACCATCTTCCAGTCTTAAAAGTGCCTGTGCACGAAGCTCCCGTTTTAACAGGGTGCGTGAGGCGGCTTCGGTAGTTTCTTCCTCCGGTACATCAGCATCCGGTTCAGGGTAAGCAGCCATTTCTAATTCTATTTCTGCAAGTGCAGCCTGCTCAATGATTCGTGCCTGTTCCATTTCTTCCATATACAGGAGTTCATCAGAGGCTATATTGTCTTCATTTTCTATTGATTCTTCGTAGTCTGGTTTCAATTTATATCATTCCTCATTGCATTATTTTCAAAAAGTTTCAAAAACACTTCCGCAAAACCACTTCTGTTTCTCCTATTAGTGAAAGGGTAATCTTTTTGAAATTAAAAAGATTACTTTGTGTGCTAGCTGATTCTTATAGAAGAATTATAACATAAAACAAACATATGTTCTACGACTTTTTATAAGAATTTTGGAGCATGCGTGCAGACTTGGAACGAAACAGTAGGAATTATGAAGGGAGGTTTTGCTATGGAATGGTGTCAGTTAGATGCAAAGAAATGTCTGGAATTCAGCAAGAAGATGGCAGTGCTTAGAAAACTGGTTCGTCTTGGATTGATTTCAGAGAATGAATATATTCTGGCAAAGAATAAGATTATGAGTTCGTATCATATTCTGGAGTCGGAATATTTCAAATCCAATGCAGGAAATAAGGTTGCTTAGCAGCCATAATCAGTATTGGGGAGATGGTGGAGTCTGTGTATGCATGAAAATGTATATGCAGGCTCCTTTTGTATGTTCGTTCATATTTTCATTTTTTAGTATGCTTGGTATGAAGGATAAACCAAGCACGGATTTAAGAAGGAGGATTTTTATGGCAGAAGTAGAAGTTATCAAGGCGGTGGAGGGTCCTATACTCCGCAAGAGAGATTATGAGGGTAAACCACTTGTTATTACAAGACAGAGAGTTGCGGCATATGTCCGTGTAAGTACGGATGGTGACGAGCAGCTTGAGAGTTTCCAGTCCCAGAAGCAGTATTATCAGGACAAGATATCGGAAAACCGGGACTGGGTTATGGTGGGTATTTATGCAGATGAAGCCATTACCGGAACAAAGGTGGACAAGCGTGAGCAGTTCCAGAGGATGATACAGGATTGTATGGATGGAAAGATTGATGTGATTATGACAAAATCAGTATCACGATTTTCCAGAAATACAGTTGATATTCTTCAGTATGTCCGTCTGTTGAAGGAAAGGGGCATAGCGGTTATCTTTGAAAAGGAAAATATCAATACCATGACGGAGCAGGGCGAAATGATGCTTACCCTTATGGGAACGCTGGCACAGAATGAGGTGGAGTCCACATCCAAGAATGTGAAGATGGGTATCAAGATGAAAATGAAGCGTGGAGAACTGATGGGCTTTAACGGTTGTCTTGGTTATGATTATCATCCGGAGGATAAGACAATTACAGTTAATGAAGCAGAGGCGGAAACTGTGCGACTGATTTTTGAATTGTATTTACAGGGGTATGGTACTTATACCATTGCAAAACGACTGGAGGGACTTGGAAAAGTTAATAAAAAAGGTGTGGTAAAATGGACGGACAGCGGTGTGAGGGGCATTATCAAGAATGAGAAGTATAAAGGTGACCTGCTATTGCAGAAAACCATTACCACAGATCCGCTTTCCAAGAGGCGAATCGAGAATTTTGGTGAAGAGGAGCAGTATTATGTTCGTGACCATCATGAGCCAATTGTAAGCAGGGAGGTATGGGAGCAGGCGAAAGAAATTCGCTTATCCCGCAACCATCAGTCAGATAAAAAGGCAGATGGAAAGAGAGAAAAGTATACGAAAAAGTATGCATTTTCCAGTATGTGTGAGTGTGGTTTCTGTGGTACGAAGCTGACCAGACGTACCCTTCATAGCAGCTCCAAGTATGAAACACCGGTCTGGTATTGCAGAAATGCAGCCAATAAAGGTAAGCATAACTGCCCTAATAGTAAATCCGTTCATGAATCTATATTGGAAAATGCTTTCCTTGAGGCATATAAGCTGTTAGCAGGAAGCTTTGATGATGTGATAGATTCCGTCATTGATACGATTGAGGGAATCAGTATGAATAATGATGATATTGTCAGACTCAAAAAAGAGCAAAAGGCTCTTGATAATCTGGAGCAGCGAAGAAAGAAACTCACGGATATATATCTTGATGATGGACTTACCAAAGAGGCATATGATGAAAAGTATGAAGAGCTTACCGTGAAAATCCAGAAATCGAAGGATTCTATAGAACTCCTTCAGAATAATGTTTCCAATCAGAAGGATGTGGGCAAGAGAATGGCTTCTCTTAAGAAAGCACTTGCTGATGGTGATATTCTGGATGAGTTTGACAGAGTGGTATTTGAAAGTATTGTGGAAAAGGTCATCGTGGGAGAGACAAACGAAGATGGCACAGTAGATCCTTACAAGCTGACTTTTGTTATGAAAGGGAATGGGAACAGTGTTGTTCCTAATGCGAAGGATTGGTTTAAGGCTGAAAAAAGTGCAATACAGCCGGCGTAGATTGTGGTATACTATGTAAGGTAACAAGGCACTTGTTTCTATATGGTAAGGACAGGTGCCCTGATATAAAAACATTCATAAGGAGGGCTTGATTATGGCTAATCAGACACAAATTTTGAATGTTAGTGATGAGATGAAATTAAACGATAATGTGCAGATGAAAAATGTGAAAGAACAGGAAGAAAATATGTATTCTTCTTCATCAGACACTACTGAAGAATTGTGTTCTTCTTCGACAACCGATGCATGTTGAGTCCGTAGTTCTGCTGTCACGAGTATAGCGAAGTGAGAGCAGATTACGGAGGACCATGCAAGGCACGCCCAAGAGAACGAGTTGAAAACGAAGTTCGATTGGATGCGGGCTACTGTAGAAACGCAGTTGTTCTGGCGAGCGAAGCAAGAGTGGGTGACAGAAAAATAGCGGTAGAGTTTAGGCAGTGAATCAGAGGTCAGAGGTTTGTGGTACTGGGATTGTTGGCAGAGCTAAGCACAGTTCAATCCGTTCGATACTAAGCGCAGACTTGGCAGTGGAATAGATAACAGGAGAATTTGTAATATGATATGTGCTTATTGCGGGAAAGAAGCAAAAGGGACAAAAGAACACATTATATCCAGTGGAATTCTTGGATTATTTCCGGAATGTTTTGTAACCATTGATGGTGAAAGAAGTGTTGCGCATCAAGGAGATCCAATGGTGAAAGATGTTTGTGTAGACTGTAATAATAATAGAATTTCATATGTTGATTCTTATGCAAAAGAATTTATAGAGAAGTATTTTATAGTGAAATATAAAAAGGATGATACGCTTTCTGTCAATTATGAATATGTAATGGTACAAAAAATGTGTTTAAAATTTGCATTTAATGATTTGAGAGCGAGAAGAAAGGATGTATCATTTTTTGATACTGACGTAAAGAAGTTTTTATTGAATGAAGAGAATAATACACCTATGAAGAATGTAACAATATTAGCTGGGCTTGCAGTGAATACATCACCTGCACCTGATTTTATGTTTGGGAATATGAAACTTCGCTGGGGGGATTCACCAATATTCTTAGCAAATAGTATTATTACAAATATTGACTATAATACGGGGCGCATTAGTTTGCGAGAAAAAATGGAAAGGGAAAAGTTTGAAAATTGTGCTTTGTCCTATGTCTTTAGATTTAATAGTTTGCAGCTTATTATGTTGTGTTGGGACAAAGATGTAAAGGATGATGTGCTCAATAAAAATAATATCATTTTAAAATATCAATATCCGTATTCTATTTTAGATATTTCGGGAAATTCGTTGCTATCAAGATGTACAAGCGAAGCGACATACCATCATGAGAAACTTATTGATGTTACGTGGGGACAAGGGTTGATGGATGAAATAAGTTATATGCGGGGCACGTTTTCTGAGCAGAGTCAAGAATATTTTGATGATGTTCAGAAACAATGGGACGAAGAAGAACGCAGATTAGCAGAAGAACATCCAAGATAATAAATACCGTTTTAAGGAGAGTTATACATGACATTATCAGCAAAAAGATTAGGTGAAAAATGCGGACTAACAGCAGAGAAAATGAATTGCTTATTAAAAGATGAAGGATTTCTTTCAGGTGAACCGGGAAATTACTATCCAACAGAAAAAGGAAAAACATTTGTGGGTGAGAAAGGTGATGACAATGGATACGGCGGATATGCATTTCGAGGATGGAATTGGTTAGAATGGGATGAAAGCATCTTGGATGAACTGGATACATCAATGGAACATAAATGTTATATACAAGAGAAAACGGCCGAAGAACGCCGCCGTCGCAGAGAGGAGAAATTAGCTGAATCGGAGGCATATTGGAAAAAAGTTAATAATTCAAAAACACAAACTATGGTAAAATCCTATGAAAAATATGATAATACATTACATAAATTTGTAACTCATTTTAAAAAAAAGAAATAAAAAAAGAGCAGATATCAGGAATGGAGAACAAATCCATACTGTATCTGCTCTTTTGTGCATCGATATCAATGTTGATGCTGGATTTCAGTTAGATGTTGGTTTTACTATTCGCCTGAGACCGAGGTTGATAAATGCCCTTTGAAATAATGGCTTAATGATTGTCTTTTACATAATATTGTAGGACAAGATCGTTATTCTTAACTAGGGTAATGTTAAGAATGTAGGTGGTGTAGGTTTTCTGGAGCAAGGTATCGCTGATGTATTTTTCATTTCAAAGAATTTGGTTGATGGTGCTTGTGTGCCATCGTTTGCCTCTTGTGCCGGGGAGAATGCTATCACGTTTTAGCTCAGGGACAATCTTATTTATACTACGTACTTTGTGGTCATGTGTGAGATGCCAGTTAGGTCAGACAGTTTAAAGGCATGTATGGGATAGATATTTTATCTTCGAGGGAAATAAAGAATTTATTTGCGTTCGTAAATAATTTATAAACGATAGCTTGCAAAATATTGAAAAACGTGAAAAATATGTGTTATACTTTAAGAAATATTTTGTGACTTGCTGTTAAGTATGAATCCATAATAGAAAAATTGGATTCTTGAGTTTTGATCGTGGCTGATCATGGATTATGCCAAGCTAGAGGGAAACCTCACAAAGGAGACAAAATGAAACTATCGTATAAAAAATTATGGGTGAAACTTGTAGAATTAGATATGAAGAAAACAGAGTTTGCTAAGAAGGCGGGAATTAGTTCTGCATCTGTAGCAAAGCTTGGTAAGGGGGCTAACATCACTACAGATGTGCTCATAAAGATATGCGAGTATCTCAAATGTGATATTGCTGATATTGCGGAAATAGTCCCAGATGAATCATCAGAGGAGGAGAGCTAAAATGGCGGATAAAAATACAGCCAATATTGGATTTGAAAAACAAATATGGGATGCGGCTTGTGTGCTCCGTGGAAACATGGATGCATCAGAATATAAGAATGTCGTTCTGGGATTGATTTTCTTAAAGTATATTTCAGACAGATTTGATGATAAGTACCAAGAACTTGTTGAAGAAGGTGACGGATTCGAGGAAGATATCGATGAATATACTTCTGAAGGCATTTTCTTTGTACCTGCAGATGCACGTTGGAGTGAGATAGCAGCAAAAGCACATACTCCGGAAATCGGTACGGTTATTGATAATGCTATGCGGGCTATTGAAAAAGAGAATAAACGATTAAAAGACATTCTCCCAAAGAATTTCGCACGTCCGGAATTGGACAAGCGAAGATTAGGAGATGTGGTAGATTTATTTACTAATATCCAGATGATCGAACATGGTAGTGAAAAGGATATTTTGGGTCGTACCTATGAATATTGCCTCTCTATGTTTGCCGAACAAGAAGGCAAGCGTGGCGGCGAATTTTTTACACCGTCATGTGTAGTGCGTACTTTGGTGGAAGTATTGAAACCTTTCAAGGGTAGAGTATATGATCCTTGTTGTGGATCAGGCTTTTGAGGACTACACCTTTGGTGCTGAATGCCTGACCCCAGCGGCTCTTCCGGGCATGTTTGAGCGCACAGTGACCGTTTTCAGCTTTTCCAAAGGCATGGGACTGAGCGGGATGCGTGTGGGCTACATCGTCTGCTCAGACCAGATCATGGATTCCATGTACGCCAACGCCGTAGGCGTGATCGGTGCCACCTCCACCTCCGGCCAGAAGGCTGCACTGGCTGCACTGGAGCATCCGGAGTTCATGCAGGAGTTTGCCCGCGCCTATGAGGTGCGCCGCCGGAAGGCTTACGAGATCCTGAACTGCGTGCCCGGTGTCCACATGGCGCTGCCGGAGTCCGGCTTCCTTGGCTGGATCGATGTTTCGGAACTGGGCAATTCCACCGAGATCGCACAGTATCTGGTGACCCATGCACGCGTCTCGCTGAACGATGGTGTCAACTATGGCCCCGGCGGTGCCGGACACCTGCGCATCGTGCTGGGCGTCTACAAGGACGACCAGAAGGTGATCGATGCACTGGAGCGCATTCGGGACGCGCTTTTGGCCTACCCCCGCAAATAAATTCGCGCTTTCCCCTTTTCAATTTCCCCTGTGTCGTGCTAAAATGAAGGGTAGTAAGAAATCAGGCAAGGACAGGAGAGAACAATGGCAAAGGGAATTGGCCCCGTGAAACTGACACGGGCAGATCAGAAGATCCTCAAATCGTATATCCCCACTCTGCAAGGGCTGGCAGCTTATCTTGCTGTCTCTTATACACATCTGACGCTGCCGACGAATTCTAGGGTGTAGAT
>ENA-OYWI01000132-OYWI01000132.1-human-gut-metagenome-genome-assembly--contig:-NODE-132-length-26190-cov-38.570997_pt1 | contig 26190 bp, 19 predicted proteins | sample MGYA00244167_ERZ653391 | MGnify/ENA primary metagenome ERZ653391 (study PRJEB26926, sample SAMN06165005) | human gut metagenome | biome: ENVO:00009003; feature: ENVO:2100002; material: ENVO:00002003...
TGAAAATGACCCTTAATGACCTTGACCCTTAATGACACGCTAGATGAACTTGTGAGTTTTACATGATATAGGTTGAATATATGTCTGAATGTGTTGGTTGTTAGTGTGTTATGTGTATTTTGTTATATTCATACTCTAATATTTTGTGTATAATAATTATCTACATATTAAGTCGTTTTAGTTAGCTGATATGTTGTTCGATTCTACATTTTTATCCTTGTTTCCTGTTGTATTTTGTCAAAAATGCGTCATGTTAGAGGCGGATTCACGTCTGAGGAGGGGCATTTTTTACCCTTAGAAGAGGGGGTAAAACATCTTCCTAACTTCCATATTTTGCATTTTTCCGTTAAATAACGTGATAAAATTCTTTGGTTTGCCAACTTTTTATTATCTTTGCTAGCAATTAACAAATTATTGACGTAGCAATAGTCCGGAAAGCTAGAAACTACATAATAACAATGCTAAGATGAAAAGGTGTAACTTCTTGACGTACAAAGCTTTAGGGGGGGGGTAATTTTGCTCAGGCAAAGTTAGCCCAATATCATCATGTTCTTATCCGCAGGCGAATATTATCTTATTTTTATATGATAATAGTCGCTTTTTTTATGCTTTCTTCCACCGCCTGTTCTAGCGACGAAGAAACAGAAAAAACAGAGGCTTTTGATTACGAAACCACATTTTTAGCCCACGAATGGCAGATTTCAGCCCTTTATCAGCGCGTTGGAAGTATCTTTATCGACGTAAAAGAGGCTCCTTTGTTCTGCAGTTTCACCTCAGATGCTATTTCTTTCTCCGAAACGACGGAAGTGAACCACTTCGACGAAGGCGGTAAAATAACCCAAACTACCACCGAAAACGTTGCTTGTGGTCAGTACACCTATTTAATAAAGGACAACAAAATACAGATAGATAATCAGATATTCACCATTACGGACAACAACGGGACCCTCGTTCTGCAGAATGAGGACTGGAAGCTAGTGCTCGTAGAAAAATAAACATATTATGGCTAAGAAACAAGATACAATCAGCATTGGTTTTGAAGAGAAAATATGGAAGGCTGCCGATATTCTGAGAGGCAACCTCAGCGCTTCGCAATACGAGGGCGTTGTGCTCGGACTCATTTTTCTGAAATACATCAGCGACCGCTTCGAACAGAAGTTTCAGGAGCTGCAGGGCGACGAATACGCCGACCCGGAAGATAAGGACGAATACACCGCTGAGAACATCTTCTTCGTGCCTGCTGAAGCCCGATGGAGCAAGATTAGTGCTGCTGCCCACACCCCGGAAATAGGCGTGATAATAGATGAAGCACTTACCGCCATTGAGCGTGAAAACGAAAGACTGAAGGGCATTCTGCCTAAGAATTTTGCCCGTCCGGAGCTGGACAAGCGTCGTCTGGGCGATGTGGTAGATCTCTTTACGAACATAGAAATGCACGATGCTGGCGAGGAGAAAGACCTGCTGGGCAGAACCTACGAATACTGTCTGCAGCAGTTTGCCAGTCTGGAGGGCAAGAATGGTGGCGAGTTCTATACGCCTTCCTGTATTGTCCGCACGCTGGTAGAGATTCTGGAGCCTTACGAGGGCAGAGTCTATGACCCTTGCTGCGGAAGCGGTGGTATGTTTGTGCAGAGCGCCAAGTTTATAGAGCGTCATAAGGGAAACCTGCGCAAGATTAGTATCTATGGTCAGGAGGCAAACCCTGATACGTGGAAGATGGCGCACATGAACCTTGCCATCCGTGGCTTGGATGCAAACCTGGGCAATGTCTTTGCCGACACATTCTATGATGACCAGCACCCTACGCTGAAGGCAGATTACATTCTTGCCAATCCTCCTTTCAATCTCAGCGACTGGGGACAGAGTGCGCTCCAGGAAGACGTGCGCTGGCAGTATGGTTTGCCACCAGCTGGCAACGCCAACTTTGCGTGGATGCAGCACATGATTCACCATCTGGCTCCAAACGGAAAGATTGGTTTGGTGCTGGCGAATGGTGCGCTTTCGAGTCAGAGTGGCGGCGAGGGACAAATTCGCCAAGCCATCATCGAAGCCGACCTGGTAGAGGGAATCGTGGCTTTGCCTTCGCAGCTATTCTACAGTACGGGTATTCCTGTAAGTCTTTGGTTTATCAGCCGCAACAAGGCGCAGAAGGGCAAGACCGTGTTTATCGACGCCCGCAATCTGGGCACGATGGTTACCCGCAAGCTTCGTGAGCTGATGCCTGATACGGATATTAAAAAAATCTCTGATACCTTCCATGCGTTCCAGCAGGGAACCCTGGAGGATGAAAAGGGCTTCTGTGCCGTATGCACCACCGAGCAGATAGCTGCTCAGGACTTCATCCTGACTCCTGGTAGATACGTAGGAATCGCCGAAGACGAAGGCGATGGAGTGCCTTTCGAGGAGAAAATGACGAATCTTACCGGAGAGCTGAAGCAGCTGTTTGAGGAAAGCAAGAAGCAGGAAGAAGAGATCAGATTGCAGTTGAAGAAAATTGGATGGGAGGTGTAAGTATGGAGTTTACTACATATACGCTTGGCGAAGTTTGCTCTCGGCTTAGTTCGGGTAAAAGCATCAAGGCTGCTGAAATTTTTCCTGCAGGGAAGTATCCTGTTTATGGAGGAAATGGTCTTAGAGGATATGCTGATAGAAGCAACTTTGAAGGAGAATGTGCAATAATTGGAAGACAGGGAGCATATTGTGGAAATGTAAGATATTTCAAAGGTGAAGCTTATATGACAGAACATGCTGTTGTATGTCAAGCAAATGAAAAGGCTAATACATACTATCTTTCTGCTCTTCTTTCTACAATGCATTTAGAAAGATTATCAGGTCAGTCCGCTCAACCAGGGTTGGCTGTTGGAACTCTTTCTGTGCAAGAAATCAATCTGCCTTCTCTTGAAGCTCAACGAAGCATTGCTTCCATCCTTTCTTCTCTCGACCGGAAGATAGAGTTGAACAACAAAATCAATGCTGATTTGGAGGAGATGGCGCAGGCTATTTTCAAGAATTGGTTCGTTGACTTTGAGCCATTCAAGGATGGTAAGTTCGTGGATAGTGAATTGGGAATGATTCCGGAAGGATGGAAAGTAGGAACTATAGGAGACATTGTTGAGTTTCAAAATGGTTTTACTTTTTCATCAAAGGATTTTTCTGAAAATGGTGAATATAAGATAATAACAATCAAATCTGTTCAAGATGGTTGTTTGGTAACAGAAGGTTCTTCAAAGGTTACAGAGTATCCAACGAAGATGCCTGCTTATTGTAAATTACAAAGTGGAGACATTTTACTTTCTCTGACAGGAAATGTTGGAAGATGTTGTCTTGTTACAGAAACCAATCTCTTATTGAACCAAAGAGTGGCTAAAATTAAAGCAAAGGAATGTTACGACAATTCATTTTCTTATGCTTTATTTCGGTTAAAGGAAACTAAAGAATTATTGATAAGCATATCTCGTGGAACTGCACAGGCTAATTTAAGCCCTGTAGAAGCATCGAAACTTCCTATGGTTATTCCTTCGGAAGATGCAAGAAAAAGCTTTTCAATGATTTCCGATTCTATAATGAATAAAATAATATCTATTCATATAGAGAACTCCCGCATCTCCCTCCTCCGTGACACCCTTCTCCCTCGCCTCATGTCAGGCGAGCTGGAAGTCCCGGAATAAGAAGAGCAACGAAAAGAAAATAACGAGAAAGAAAATATAAAATATTAACAATATGGCAGACGACAAGAAATTCACCGAAGACGCATACGAGCAAACGCTCATTGCCCTGTTCCGGGACGAACTCGGCTATGCGTACGAATGTGGCTACGAGGTGGAACGCGGCTATAAGGAGCCTTTCTATCGTGCCGATTTGGTCGCCTCGATGCGACGGCTTAATCCTCAACTGCCAGCCGATGCAATGGATGAAGGAATCAAGCAAATCACCAACATCAGCATCGGTACTTTAGAACAGAACAACGAGCAGTTTACCCTCTGGATGCAAAACGGTCTGGAGTTGGGATTCCTGCAGAATGGCGAAGAACGAACAGCCCTGATGAGGCTCATCGACTTCGACCATCCCGAAAGAAACCTCTTCAAGGTGGTGAACCAGTGGAGAGTAGAAGAGTATAAGAACAAGCGCTGCGACATGGTGGTGATGGTCAACGGATTGCCCCTCGTGGTGGTGGAGCTGAAAAGCGCCATTTCCGAAGATGCAACCATCGACGATGCCTACAAGCAGATCAAGAACTATCAGCAGAGCGTTCCAAGCCTCTTCAGCTACAACGCCTTCAACGTAATCAGCGACATGAGCGAGACTCGTGCCGGAACCATCACCGCCAAGCTGGAACGCTACATGGAATGGAAGACCGTGGACGGCTCATACGAGTCAACCCTCTTTGCCGACTATCGCACCTTCTTTCTCGGCATGTTCCAGCAGCAGCGACTGCTCGACATTCTGCAGAACTTCATCTGCTTCGACAAGAACCAGGGCAAATACGCCAAGATTCTTACCGCCTACCACCAGTACTACGCCGTGGGCAAAGCCCTGCAGCGCACCCGTACCGCAGTGGAAGGCAACGGAAAAATCGGCGTGTTCTGGCACACGCAGGGTTCGGGCAAGAGCCTCTCCATGGTGTTCTACGCCCACCAGCTGGTGCAACGGTTGCCCGAAGTAACCATCGTGGTAGTAACCGACCGCAAGGACCTCGACAACCAGCTCTTCGGTCAGTTCTGCCGCTGCCAGGACTTCCTTCGTCAGGAACCACAGAACGCCCAGAGCCGTGAAGACCTGGGCAATCTGCTCCGTAACCGAAAGAGTGGGGGAATCATCTTCACCACCATTCAGAAGTTTGAAGAAGGCGACTCGGCACTCTCCACCCGCCGCAACATCATCGTAATGACCGATGAGGCGCACCGCTCGCAATACGGCGAGGAGCACTGGGACAACAAGAGTCTGACGATGAAGAAGGGATTCAGCCAGAAGATGAGAGAAGCCCTGCCGGGTGCCTCGTTTATCGGTTTCACCGGAACGCCTATCAGCGACCGTGACAGAGACACGGAGGAAGTATTCGGCAACTACATCGACGTTTACGACATGAGTCAGGCGGTAGATGATGGAGCCACCCGTCCGGTTTATTACGAGAGCCGTGTGGTGAATCTGAACCTCGACGAAGACACGATGAAGCTGCTGAACGATGAGTTCGACAACCTAGCCGATGAGGGAGCCACCGAGGAGCAGATCAGGCAAGCGAAGCAGGAGCACAGCCGACTGGAAGTGCTCTTGGGTGAAGACGCCACCATCGACACGCTGGTAAGGGACATCATCCAGCACTACGAGGAAAACCGTGCGCAGGAACTCACCGGCAAGGCAATGATCGTAGCGCTGACCCGAAGCATCGCCATCAAAATCTACCGCAAGATGCTGGAGCTTCGCCCCGAGTGGACGGAGAAGGTAAAGGTGGTGATGAGCGGTTCGAACCAGGACCCCGAAGACTGGCAGCCGATTATCGGCAACGAGGCCTACAAAAAGGAACTGGCAAGAAAATTCAAGGACAACGACGATGAGATGAAAATCGCTATCGTAAGAGATATGTGGCTCACGGGCTTCGATGTTCCGTCGCTCGCCACCATGTACGTATATAAGCCGATGAGCGGTCATAACCTGATGCAGGCAATAGCCCGTGTGAACCGAGTGTTCCCGGGCAAGGAAGGCGGACTGATAGTGGATTACGTAGGCATTGCGCAGGCGCTGAAGAGTGCCATGCAGCAGTACACCAACCGTGACCGCCGCCGCTTTGGAGACCCCGACATCGCCAAGACCGCCCTGGTGAAATGGAAGGAAGAGATGGAAATCTGCCGAGACCAGCTTCATGGTTTCGACTATTCCGGCTTCTTCGAACAGGACAACTCGAAGCGGGCACTCGCCATTACGAGCGGAGCCAACTTCCTGAGTTCTCCAGCCATGGTTCAGCGCAAGAAGAATTTCATGGAGCACAGCAATCTGCTTCACAACGCCACCACGCTCTGCCGTTCGCTTCTGAATGAGCAGCAGAAGGCGGAGGTGTGCTATATGGATGCGCTGCGCGTGATGATGCTCAAACTCTCGCAGAAGGGCAAAATCACCCGACATGAAATCAACGAGCGCATCGGTGAGCTGCTCCGTCAGAGTGTGAAGACCGACGGAGTCATCAATCTCTTCGGCGACCGCCAGATAGAGTTCTCGCTCTTTGACGACGCCTTCATCCAGGAGGTGAAGAACATGAAGGAGCGCAACCTGGCGGTGGAACTGCTCACCAAACTGATGAAAGAGAAAATCAAGCAGCAGCAGAAGACCAACGTGGTTCAGAGCGACCTCTTCTCCGACATGCTCAGCCAGAGTCTCTCCAACTATCTGAAGGGCTTGCTCACCAACGAGGAAGTGATAGAGGAGCTGTTGAAGATGGCTCAGCAGATGAAGCAGGCAGAGGCAGAGGGCAACGACCTGGGACTTTCGCCCGAGGAGAAGGCATTCTATGATGCGCTCTCCACGCCGGAAGGAGTGCGACAGGCTTACTCTGACGAGGAGTTTGTGGCGCTGACCCGGGAACTGACAGAAGTCTTGCACCGCAACCGCACCATCGACTGGAACCGGAAGGAATCGGCGAGGGCGAAGATGCGAGTGATGGTGAAGCGACTGCTCAAGAAGTATAAGTATCCACCAGAGGGTGCAGAAAAGGCGCTGGAAACCGTGATGCGCCAATGCGACCACTGGGCGGATGATGAAGAAAACGTAGTATAAACCCTTTAAAATTTGAAGTAAGAAACAGAAAGTAAACAAGAGAAAATAACATATAGATATTGACGCTGATTATCTGCACTTCTACAGTATTTAGAACCTGCAAAATTCAAAAACGACAAGAAGAAGGTGACAGCAAGGCGTCCACTCCTCTACGGCGTGGGCAGTACTTGTTTGTACCTTGTCGTAGGTTCTTGCAGGTACCTTAATACTGGTACTTACAGGGAACCCCACGCCGCTTATTTAAACAACATAACAAACAAAACCTAGAAAGTAACATGCAGACAGAGGAACAAGATAAGCAACTGACATTGCTGGAAGATAAAGCCGCCCGATTCAAATTCTGCTTTCGCCTTTTGGGCAAAGAAGAAGTGGAAACAAACAAAGAGGAAGTAATAACAGCCTGGAAACTAATCTTGCGTAATTATGTGAGAGATATTTTCGATTTACTGAATTTGTTGAAAGAAAATATTGCATGGTCTTTGCTGGATGATAAGAAAGAGCGATTCTATCAGGTTAAGATAGAATTGGAACCTATGCTTACCAACTATAAAGACTATGAAGGAGAAGAAATGCGCAAAATGATCAATGACATCATCCTCATGCTTGATGAGGGATTTCATGGTTTCAGACAATCCTTCATCAGTGAAACCTATTACGAAGACCTGTTCCGGAAGGTACTGAAACGTTATCGTGAGGAAAATGAGGAGAGATTGGAGCTAATCTACATGCAGGACAGCCAGGATGAAGCGCTTATCTATCCTGATGCTACCCAGCTGAAGAATACCATTGTCGTAGAACGGGCTAATATTCTTTTCGCTTGCCGATTCGGACAGGTATTTCACAACAATGGCAGGAATATCAAACTGATTGTTGCTTATATTCTGGGACAGAAAGAACAGACCTACAACGATATTTACGATTTTCTCGATAAGTATCTTTCTTATCAGATTGCCAAGGAGCATAGCAGAATGAAGGTTGAAGCCGTATTCAAGAACATCGCATTCAAGGAGAATGTGGATGTAGACAAGCTGATGCTTAAACTTAAAGACTTAATTGAAGACAAAACGCTCAACGCCCAGAAACATTGGTTTATTGTTTATAAGGTTTTCTTCAACAAGAATTGGCTGAAGAAGTCAACTCAGCGTCTTTTCATTGACCAGATCAATTCTGCATTCAGTACCTTACTAAAATGTTCTACGGCCGATTTTCATGAGATAAATTCTTATTTCAAGCAAAATGACTATAATGAATGGACACTTGCTGATTGTGATGCGCCACAATGTTGTGACATTTACAGAGAGATTGCTGACAAGTTGGATGATGAATTTCAAGACGCCAAGTATGCTAAGCCGGGAACGGTGATAAATACAAAAAGAGTGGAAAAGTTCAGATAGTATCCCCCAATAGTATCCCCTAAAAATATAAACTATATCCCCCACATCCCCCAAACGGATTCGTGGAGGATTTTTTTTGCTTTTACGTTTGGAAATCATTATATCTTTGCAGCGTCGAAGAAACAAGACAACGCTGAAATGGTTTGGTGCTCTTGAAACCTCTTCGTACAATTATATAATATGTATACTCAGATTATGAGAGTGGTGCAGCAGGGTGAGACCTTCGCTGTGCAGAGTCAGAAAAGTGAGAACGGACAGATGATGAAATGCAACATCGTTCTCCAGGAGATGGGCGGCAAGTATGAGAACCAGTACGCTGCGGCAATGTTGGGCAATATGGCGCAATGTAAGTATGCTCCGGGCGAGCTGGTGGCTGTTACGCTCCGCTTTACTACCCATGAGCACAATGGTCAGGTTTATCAGGATATTCTGGTTACGGACATTGAAAAAGTAAAAGGGTAAAAAAGTAAAAAGGTAAAAGGAGGCTTCGCTTGGAGACTTATTGCGGAGATTCTTAGTTATTAACTGAGTTGAAACAGAGGAGGATTTTCCATGGTAAAGCGCGCAACAATCCGGATGTTTCTTCTCCTAAAATTCAATTCAGATTATGGTTAAGAAAGTAAACAAGGTTCAGAACAATGCTCAGAATAATGTTCAGAACCAGCAGGTGAATAATAATGACTGCCAGCATGTGCAGTTGGGTGGAATGGCTTACTATGATGCTAAGCAGTATTTCCTCTTCAGTCCCCAGGAATCGGGGGTGAATAAGGTTCCTCGATTCCGTTCGATGGGCGTGGCTCAGCAAATGCCTGACGGAACATTTGATTTCGTGGTGCAGCACCGCCTCAGAACTCAGTCGGAACTGATTAAGAAACTGGCGCACGGTCGTGTGAGCAAGACCAAGGACGGTGCTGTTCAGCTTACCTTAAAGGTGTTCTGTCATGAGGGAATCAACATCTCCCAAACGCTGGCTGTTGAGGCAGCTGAAGGTGCTGATGCGGTAGTGGATTACCAACTGAAACATTAGGATTTTGTATTCAACTTAAAACGATAAGTAGAAACAGATAGATGAGTTGTTATTTAATTAAGGTGGAGAACGGGCACAAGGTTGCCCGCTCCATCACTTCGGAAGAGGAGTATAAGCAGCTGCGTGGAAGCAATGAGCAGAAGGCGAATCTTCGCCTGGCTCGTGCCGGAAACGATGCTGCGAAAAGAAGACTGGTGCAGTTTAATTATTCCGGCCATTATCCGCAAGGGGTAGTGAAGGGAATGAAACTGCCAAGCGGTGCTTTCGGATTTGATATGGATGAGCCGGAGGCATTCGCCAAGGCTGCCAAGCTGCTGCTGAAGGAACCGGACAGGTACGGACTTCTGATGCTGGAACGCAGCGCACGACAAGGCGGACATGCGGTTTTTGAGCGCGAAAAGGGCAAGACTATCTTGGAGAATCAGGTGAGGATTGCTACGATGCTCAAGTGCGAAATGGATACTTCGGCTCACGACATTAACAGGGTTTATTTCACTACCACATCGGATGAAGAAGATTTGCTCTTCCTTTCGCCACGGCTCTTCAAGGATGAATACGATGAGGCTGCCGTGGCTGCTGAAGGGAAGGTCCTGGAAGAGCGTGAAAGATACGGACAGGAGGAACTGCCGGAAGGAGCGCACAAGGCAAACAAGCATTATGAGCCTTGGAAGGAAGAATTCAAGAAGGATTCTCAAGGGGTTTTTAAGGGTCAGGAATTTAAGAATTCGAAAATTTCTACTTCTGCTGCTTCAACCTCAGCTGCGTCAACTTCTTCTACTTCAACTACTTCTGCTGCTCAGGACAATTATCTCGGGATTCCTTATGGGGAAATCATTAAGAAGTGGTGGCAGATGTATAATGATGGGCAGGAGCCGATGCGCTCCAACCGCAATACGTTGACTTTTGAGCTGGCTGTGAATCTGCGCCACATCTGTGGTTTTGACCGCAATCTGCTGGCTCAGATTATTCCCTGCTACGATGGGTTTCCCGAACAGGAAAAGATGGCTTGCATCAACTCGGCATTGAACGAGAAAATCACGCAAATGCCAAAGCGACTGAAGGATGTGCTCTCTGCCATCCGTCAGGAACGAATGAAGCAAGGAAATGCGGGTGGTGGTTCGGCGGCTGACAATGAGGCGCTGGTAAATGCGCTGGACGAGGCTAACGCCAAGGACGATCTGTTCTATTATAATGCGCTGCCTAAGTTGCCGCAAGGCATTCGAGATTCCATCAGCGCAGTGGGTCCGGCACTGGCACTGCCTGTAATCACAGCCATCTGTCCTGCCATCGGAATGCTCGCAACGGGCGTGAAGGTTTCCGTTCACGGCAAGATGAACTCGCTGAACCTCATCTCCTACATCGCCGGTGATTTTGCATCTGGCAAGGGTAGTATTGACCCCGTGATTGACGCATGGACTTCGGAAGTGAAGGAAATGGACAAAATGTATCAGCAGAAGGAGGATGAATGGCGAGCCAAGAAACGTGCAGCCAAGAACAAAAAGGAACAGCCGGAAGAGCCGAAACTGCCTGTAAGATGCTTGACACTGAACAATACGGTGGCGAATCTGGCTGAACGACTGGCTAACACGGAAGGCAAGCACGCCTTCTCGTTTACTCCGGAAGCAGACACTGTAGCGCAGAAGTGGAAATCGGCAATGAGCGACTTTTCAGTTATGTTAAGACAGGCTTACGACGGAACAAGCTATGAGCGTGAAGCAAGAAGTGCAGATGCAGTGAATGTTCATATAGACAGACTGTTATGGAACGTGGTGATGTGTGGAACGCCTGATGCGCTCTATCGAGTGGTAAGCAATTATACGGATGGTTTCCAAAGCCGTATCATCGTGGCAAAAACGCCCGATAATACCTTCACTCCACTTTCTGACAACATGTATGTAATGAACGAACGCCAGCGCGACCGCATCATTCAGATTGCTCATCTTCTGCCTTTGCTGACCGGTGAGGTGGTTCTGCCCAAGCTGGAGGATAAGGGTAGGGAATGGCTGGAACAGATCAGACTGGAAACGATGAAAAATGACGACAAGGTGAAAGCCCGCCAGCGTTTCCGTATCTGTCCAACCACCATGAGAATGATGACCTGCATCATGCTCTGCAAGGTTCTGGAAACGCTGATTCAGAAGCATGGTTTCAATGGAGCCGAGAAACAGCTGAAGGAGTCGCCTGATTTGTGGAAGGGAATGCTCGTAAAGACGCAGACACCAACCATGCTCGAAACCTTCAATATCCTGGCAGATTATCAGTTGGATAATGCGCTTTACTTCTTTCGTAGCCGAATAGAAGATGCGTTCTCATCCAAGAATTATTGCAGTCAGTCTGCTTACGACAGAAGTCGCAGAGGTAAGAATGATTCCATCTTTGAGCGGCTGGACGTAACTTTCACCTTTGAGCAGGCAGAGCAGCAGAGCATTGCAGTTAAGGGAGCAACAGCCACCCATGAGACGGTAAAACAGATGCTAAAGAACTGGAAACGTCAGGGTTTAATCTGTGTATTACCTGACATGCGCTATCAGAAAGTTTCTCCTACAGTCTAAAGAGGGTGTCATTAAGGGTCAAGGTCATTAAGGGTCATTAAGTTTTTCGGTTCTTAAATCAGCCTTAATGGCCGGCTTTGACCCAATTATTCATTATCAATTATTAATTGTAAATTATCATGAACATCAATATATTCCGCCGTCGCTTCACTCCATGGAGTGTGGATGGCACAATGGTTATAGGTGGCAAGATTTTCTGCGACACCTTAGAACGTCCTAACCGTCATTTGCCAGCAGGACGTTATAAGATTTCTCTCATTCCTACCAAGCAAAAGAAGGTGTCGGAGACAAAGAAGAAAAATAAGTATGAAAGAGGAAAATATGAAATTGTTATCAAGCCTGTTATTCTGTTAAGATCCAATTACGTGCCTCGTACTGTTAGACGCAGAGCTCGCTTCGTGCCTGGCAACGGTCCGCTACGTCTGAGAAACAAGAGTATCATTCTGGGCAAGTCTCATTATACCGGAATCGTTACGCAATCAGAAGAATGCTATAATGAATTTTGCCAGTTGTTGGATGAAGAATTCAAGAGGATGAAGAAAAAGCATCTACCGTGCAGAATCAATCTGTTTATCAGGGATTGGGGTGTTGACGAAATCCCCTTCAATTATCTGCTTATTTTTCAATAATTAATATTCAATATCATGCGTAAGATAAAGGAAATCATCATTCATTGCAGTGCGACCAAGGAAGGTCGCAACTTCACCGTAGCGGATATTGACCGCTGGCACCGGGAGCGCGGAATGCGCTGCATAGGTTATCATTTCGTGATTTATCGTGACGGCAGCATTCATGTAGGCCGTGCGATAGAGGAGGTCGGCGCCCATTGCAAGGGCCATAATTCCATCAGTATAGGCATTTGCTACATCGGCGGCTTATCAAAGAAAGGTAAGCCGAAGGATACAAGAACCCGAGAACAGAAAGCGGCAATGCGCTCGCTCATCGAGCAGCTGAAGGAGGAATATCCATTAGCCACGATTCATGGTCATAATGAATTTGCCAACAAAGCCTGTCCCTGCTTTGATGTAAAGAAGGAGTGGGGGAAGGAGTAGACACAAAAATAGCGGATCTGTCACAGACCCGCTATTTCCTATCATATTAATTTTTTAAAAAATTTTATTGGAAAATTTATTGTCTTATACAATGCCCTGAGCCATCATAGCCTTAGCTACCTTCAGGAAGCCGGCTACGTTTGCACCCTTTACGTAATTTATGTAACCGTCTGGCTCTGTACCATACTTCACGCAGTTAGCGTGAATATCGTTCATGATGTCGTGGAGCTTAGCATCAACCTCCTCACGAGACCACTTCAGACGCTCTGAGTTCTGGCTCATCTCAAGACCTGATACTGCAACACCACCTGCGTTGGCTGCCTTACCTGGAGAGTAGAGAATCTTAGCATCCTGGAATACCTTGATAGCCTCTGGAGTAGAAGGCATGTTAGCACCCTCGCTTACTGCGATTACGCCGTTGGCGATGAGAGCCTTGGCTGCCTCCTCGTTGATTTCGTTCTGAGTAGCTGATGGGAGAGCGATGTCTGCCTTCTCAAACCAAGGCTTAGCACCTGCAACATATTTTACACCATACTTCTCTGCATACTCCTTGATACGGCCACGCTCTACGTTCTTGAGCTCCATGATGTAATCGAGCTTCTCGCGGTCGATTCCGTCTGGGTCGTAGATGTAACCGTCTGAATCTGAACATGTAACTGGCTTAGCACCCAACTGGAGCAACTTCTCCATAGTGTACTGGGCTACATTACCTGAACCTGAAACCAAAACTGTCTTGCCCTTGATGTCAATACCCTTGGTAGCGAGCATGTTGCAGAGGAAGTATACGTTACCGTAACCTGTAGCCTCAGGACGGATCAATGAACCGCCGAACTCCTGACCCTTACCGGTCAAGACGCCCTGGAACTGGTGTGTCAACTTCTTGTACATTCCGAAGAGGTAACCTACCTCACGGCCACCTACACCGATGTCACCAGCTGGAACATCCTCGTCTGGACCCATGTGACGATAAAGCTCTGTCATGAAAGCCTGGCAGAAACGCATTACCTCGTTGTTGCTCTTGCCACGTGGAGAGAAGTCAGAACCACCCTTAGCACCACCCATTGGGAGAGTAGTAAGAGAGTTTTTGAATGTCTGCTCGAAAGCCAAGAACTTCAAAATACCCAAGTTTACTGACTTGTGGTAGCGAAGACCTCCCTTGTAAGGGCCAATCGCGTTGTTGTGCTGAACGCGGTAACCCATGTTAGTCTGTACGTTGCCCTTATCATCTACCCAAGATACGCGGAACTGGATGATGCGGTCTGGAATGCAGAGACGCTCGATGAGGTTTGCCTTCTCAAACTCTGGGTGCTTGTTGTACTCTTCCTCGATAGTACCGAGAACCTGACTAACTGCCTGAATGTACTCAGGCTCGTTTGGGAATCTTCTTTGGAGATTCGCGATGACTTCTGATGCTTTCATAATCTTTAATCTTTTATTGAGTTTAAATTCTTATTTTTTATTTCTGGTTGCAAAGATACATGTTTTTCTCGAAAACACCAACAAAAAGAAAGAAAAAATGCAGAAAAAGTAGAAAAAAGTTATTTTTTAACATTCTTAACCTCGATTTGTAGCGCTTTTGTGTACGCACACCTTATTATATAAGAGACGTTTTTCGGGGTTTAAGCCTTTATCTCCGTTTTATGGAATCTTGCATTCTGACGACTTCTTTTTATCTATCCTGCGCCATAGGGCATAAATGAGCAGGATGATAGCGTAGAGACCGATTACCTGAGGCAGACTGATTCTTACGTTTTCGATGCTTGCTCCAGGCAGCATGCTGATCAGTTTTATGGCTGTATTCAAAAACTGGGTGATGCTGGTCAGGGCGCCTGATGTAAGGCTGATGAGTGGGGCGGCAACCGGTGCTATGGGCGCCCATAACGTGAGTGGGGAGAACAGGATTAATGCTGCCCCAATATATAGGATGAGGGTTGCTGCGGGAATGGCGATGTAATTGGTGAGAAGTGAATAGCACGATATTCTGCCGAAGGTGTAGACGATGACCGGAAGGGTTCCTATCTGGGCTGCCAGTGAAACGCAAAGGAGTCCCCATGCCCAACGGATGAAACGGCTGCGGATGGGGAGGAGGGTGTAAAGGGGTGTGAAAAACAACAGAATGGAGGCTACGGCCAGGAACGAAAGCTGGAAACTCAACTCGAAAAGATAGAGCGGACTGATGAAGAGCATAAATATATAAGCTGAGGATAAAGTGTTGAGCGGCAGACCGGTACGATGGAAAGCTAAGCTTAAGCTGTAGGCTGAAAGCATGATGGCTGCACGGACTGCACTTGCCGGCAATCCTATGAGAAAAACGTAGGTCCAGATGGAGATGAGGGACAGGATGATGGTGTAAACTGAGTACTTTCTGCCGCCTAGCAGAAAGATGAAAAGCTGGAAGATAATGCCTATATGAAGTCCGCTTACTGCCAAGATGTGACTGGCTCCGGAAATGGAGTAACTGTTTCGGGTGTTCGAGTCGAGTGCGCTCTTGTCGCCCAGCGCCATGGCTGCGATGACTGCATAGTCTTGCTGTTTTACGTGAAGGGAAACCAGTTTGCTTTCAATATTGCTTTTATAGCGTTCGGTATTGATTTTTGCCCGTGTGAGGTAAGGCAGTTCCTGCCAGTTTTTCAGTTGTGTAGAGGTTTGGGAATCAGCTATTTGCTTGCAGGTAAGAAAAGCCCCAAGGCTCAGAATGCATAAATGAATCATCACGCATTGGGAGTAGATGAGAAACTGGTGGCTCCTGCTGAAGTAAGCTTTTTTGCTTAAAAACTTAGTAAGGAAAAAGATGATGCTGCTAAGGGCGCATGAAATGATGGAGATGATGAGCCAGAAGCGCATATTGAAATCATCATAGCCCCATTTGGCTATGATGATTCCGATCGTCAGTGTGAGGCTGATGGTCATGAGCGGGGTGAGGGGTAGCGCTTTCATCATTCCTCTTTTCTTTTAAAAGATAATTTATTTCCTATTTCTTGAATCCGAAGATGCGCTTGATGAATTTCTTCACAGCATTTTCTTGCTTCTGTGGATTTACGATAGGGGTGTGCTTGTGTGCAGCCGGCTTGTCGCCCTTTTTCTGGGCTACGCCTCTGCCACGGCCGTTGCTGCCTGGGCGAATATTGTTCTCGGTGCCTGGGCGCTGCTGGTTGCTGTTATTGCTGTTATTGCGGCGCTTCTGGCTGTTGCTGTTCTTTGGCTGCTCGCCTGGCTGGGCTGGCTTTCTGTTCTGCTGCTTTGCGTTCTGCTGCTTGTTGCCCTGCTGTGGCTGCTGCTTTGCGTTCTGCTGCTTGTTACCCTGCTGAGGCTGCTGTTCGTTGCTGCGTGGTGCTTTTTCCTGACGCTCGTTTGGCTTGTTTGGCTTGCGCTTGTGAGAAGTCTGGTCGCGGTCTTTCTGTCGGCGGTTCTTGGCACTGTTCTTTCCGGCCTCGCCGTTTTTGCCGTTACCGCGTCTGTTGTTTCTTCCGTTTGCGCCTTTCTTCTTCGGCTTGTTAAGCTTGATGTATTCAGGACCTTCGCCGCATCCCTCAGGGAGAGGCATTTTGTCTACCACCTTCTCCAGGAACTTCTCTATCTGCTGGAACCAGTACTGGTCTTCTTCGCTCACGAAGGTGATGGCTCTACCATCGCGGTTGGCACGGGCAGTACGGCCGATGCGGTGAACGTAATCTTCTGTATCGTGAGGAACATCGTAATTGATGACCATCTCAATATCATCGATGTCGATTCCGCGCGCCACAATATCGGTAGCTACGAGAACATCATACTGTCCGCTCTTGAACTTGAACATCACATCATCGCGCTCAGCCTGTTCCAGGTCGCTGTGCATGGCTCCGCAGTTTACTCCAATCTGCTGGAGAGAAGCTGCGAGTTGCTTCACCTTGAATTTGCTGCCGCTGAAGACAATGACGCGCTTCAGGTCGCCCGCCTTGAAGATGTCCTTGATGATGGTCATCTTCTGGGTTTCGTAGCATACGTATGCTTCCTGCTTGATTTTCTCGGCTGGCTTGCTGACGGCAAGTTTGATTTCTACCGGATTCTTGAGCAGGGTCTTAGCCAGTTCTTCTATCTTCTCAGGCATGGTTGCCGAGAACATGATGGTCTGGCAGGTCTTTGGCAGTTTTGACGCGATGGTCTTGATGTCGTCAGAGAAACCCATGTCGAGCATGCGGTCGGCCTCGTCAAGAATGAAGAAACTTACCTTGCTGAGGTCTACATTGCCCAGAGAGATATGGGAGATGAGGCGGCCCGGGGTGGCGATGACTACATCGGCGCCCATGCGGAGGCTGCGCAACTCCTGATCGTAACGGTTGCCGTCGTTGCCGCCGTATACGGCTACGCTGCTCACGCCCTGCAGGTAATAGCCGAAGCCTTGCATCGCCTGGTCTATCTGCTGGGCGAGCTCGCGGGTTGGTGACATGATGACGCAGTTGATGGCGTCTTTCGGATAACCGCCGTCATCGAGCTTGCTCAATACAGGCAGCAGATAGGCTGCGGTTTTGCCGGTTCCGGTCTGGGCTACACCCAAGACATCGTGACCTTCTAATATCTCTGGAATGCACTTTTCCTGTACTGGAGTGCATGTGTCGAAGCGCATGTCATATAATGCGTCGAGCACGTTGTCGTTTAAATCTAATTCGTCGAAATACATTCTTCTATAGTTTATAGTTTACAGTTTATAGTTTATAGGGGAGCATGGCTGCTATAAACTATAATATTAATTGATAATTACCTCGGTGCTTTGCGGTAGCAGAAGTAGGCTACGATGGCGAAGAGGAAGTTTGGAAGCCACGCTGCCAGAACAGACGGGAAGTTGGCCTGGATGGCGAAGGTGGCAGAAACCGTCTGCAGCATGATGTAGCCGAAACTCAGCGCAAGTCCAACGCCCAATGCTGCTCCCATGCCGCCCTTGCGCTTGCGGGCTGAGAGGGAGACGCCGATGATGGTGAGGATGAACGAAGCGAAGGAAGAGGCGATGCGCTTGTGGTATTCTACCTCGTACTGCACTACGTTGCCCGAACCGCGGTTAATCTGTTTGGAGATGTAATCGCGGAGCTCAGGACTGGTGAAGGTTTCCTGCTGACCCTTGGAATAGACCAGGTCGGTAGGTTCCATCATGATGATGGTGTCCTTCTGGGCTCCGCTCGTAATATGCTCCTTCATGCCCTGGAGCTTGCGGATTTTCCAGTTGCTCAGTTTCCAGTGATACTTGCTGTCGGAAATGGTGTCGTACTGGATGTCCATCGCTGTAAGGTGGCTTACGAGTTTCTTGTCCTGGAACTTGTCGAGACAGAATCCGTAGCCGCGTTTCATGCTGTTGTCATAATGCTGCATATAGGCAATCACTCCCTTGTCTACCTGCAGCTGTACATTCTCGGCACTGGTATTCTTCTTCTTGTTCTTGTACATCGTCTCGAAGTTCTGCCTGATGACGGTTCCGTGGGGAATGACGTAGGCTGAAAGCCCGAAGGAGAGGGCTGAGAGCAGCACGCAGGTAATCATGTATGGGCGAAGGAGACGCTTGAAGGATACTCCCGACGCCAGGATGGCGATGATTTCGGAATTGCTTGCCATCTTGGTGGTGAAGAGAATGACCGCCACGAACACGAACAGCGCACTGAAGAGGTTGGCAAAATAGGGCACGAAGTTGGCGTAGTAATCGAAGATGATTGCGCGCGCCGGTGCATGGTGCTCTGTGAATTTTGACAGGTTCTCGTTGAAGTCGAAGACGATGGCGATGGAGATGATTAGGGCGATGGAGAAGAAATAGTAGCCCAGAAACTTCTTGATAATGTACCAGTCGAGCTTCTTGATGTACCTGAACGGGTTGAGAAACCTGAATATGCGCAGGAACCGGAGCTTGTGAGCCAGCCAGCGCACAGCCCTGATGAGCCACCCGAACTTGCGGGAAGCCCATCGGCCGGTGCGGTAGAGTCGGCGGTGTTTTCTTATTTTCTTAAAATCTTTCATGATGCTTGCTTACTTAAATTCTTCGGCCAAGCTGGTCGATGATGGAATTCTTCCATGCCACGAAATCGCCCTGCTCGATATGATGGCGGGCATCGGTCACGAGGCGCAGATAGAAAGAGAGGTTGTGGATGCTGGCTATCTGCATCGCCAGCAGCTCCTGGGCCTTGAAGAGGTGGTGGAGGTAGGCCTTCGTGGTTACGAGGTCGATGTCGCAGCCGTCTGGATCTATCGGGCTGAAGTCTTTCTCCCACTTCTTGTTGCGCATGTTCATCGTGCCCTGATAGGTGAAGAGCATGGCGTTGCGGCCGTTGCGGGTCGGCATTACGCAGTCGAACATGTCTACGCCGCGCTCGATGGCTTCGAGGATGTTCTGCGGGGTTCCTACGCCCATCAGATATCTCGGCTTGTCTTTCGGCAGGATTTCGTTCACTACTTCTATCATCTCATACATCACCTCGGTAGGCTCTCCTACGGCAAGTCCGCCGATGGCATTTCCGTCGGCTCCCTTGTCGGCAATGTATTTGGCTGCTTCGCGGCGCAGTTCCGGGAAGGTGCAGCCCTGAACGATAGGGAAGAGACTCTGCTGATAGCCGTAGAGGGGCTCGGTTTCGTTGAACCGCTTGATGCAGCGGTCTAGCCAGCGCTGGGTGAGCATGAGGCTGTTCTTGGCGTACTGGTAATCGCTCTGTCCCGGTGGACATTCATCGAAGGCCATCATGATGTCGGCTCCGATGATGCGCTCGGTGTCCATTACATTCTCCGGTGTGAAGAAGTGCTTGCTGCCGTCGATGTGGGAGCGGAACTCGCAGCCTTCTTCCTTGAGCTTGCGGATGCCGGTGAGCGAGAAGACCTGGAAACCGCCGCTGTCGGTGAGGATAGGACGGTCCCAGCCGTTGAACTTGTGCAATCCGCCTGCTGCCCTGATGACGTCAAGACCTGGGCGCAGGTAGAGGTGATAGGTGTTTCCGAGGATAATCTGTGCCATGACCTGCTTCTTGAGTTCCTCGAAGTGGACGCCCTTCACGCTTCCTACGGTTCCTACGGGCATGAAGATTGGGGTCTTGATCTGTCCGTGGTCGGTGGTGATGATGCCTGTACGCGCATCGCTTGCTTTATCTGTTACTTGTAATTCAAATTTCATTTCTATTCTTTTTTATCATTTTCCTCAATGCTGAAGTCTGTAGGTTTTTTCACCTTCTCGTCGGTCAGCGCGAACTGCCAGACGTCAGCCACATTCTCTACATAGTGGAAGTCTACGCCCTTGAGATATTTCTCCGGTATTTCCTCTACGTTCTTCTGGTTCTCCCTGCACATCACGATGTGCTTGATTCCTGCCCGCTTGGCTGCCAGAATCTTCTCCTTGATTCCGCCTACCGGGAGCACTTTGCCGCGGAGGGTTATCTCGCCGGTCATGGCTGTGTTGGCACGCACCTTGCGCTGGGTGATGGCTGAGGCGATGCTGGTGGCGATGGTGATTCCGGCAGAAGGACCGTCTTTCGGGGTAGCTCCCTCAGGCACGTGGATGTGGATGTTCCACTGCTCGAAGATGCGGTAGTCTACCTGGAGCAGGTCGATGTGCGACTTGACGTATTCCAGTGCGATAATGGCTGATTCCTTCATCACGTCGCCCAGATTTCCGGTCAGGGTGAGCTTGCCTGCCTTGCCCTTGCTGAGCGAGGTTTCGATGTAGAGGATTTCGCCGCCCACTGAGGTCCAGGCTAGTCCGGTTACCACTCCTGCATAGTCGTTGCCCTGGTAGATGTCGCGGTTGAACGGCGGATTGCCCAGCAGGTCTTTTACTTCGGCAGGGGTGATGGTGTAGTTCTTCAGCTCCTGGTTGCAGGCAAGTTTGTAAGCCATCTTGCGCAGACTCTTGTCAATCTGCTTCTTCAGCTGTCTTACGCCGCTCTCCCGGGTGTAGTGCTCGATGATGAACTCGAGGGCATTCTTGTTGAAACTTACCTTTGGCGAAACCTTGTCGAGTCCGGTGCTTTCCAGCTCTTCCGGTACGAGGTGGCGCTTGGCAATCTCTGTCTTCTCTTCGGTGATGTAGCCGCCTACTTCTATCAGCTCCATACGGTCGAGGAGCGGACGCGGAATGACGCTCAGGTCATTGGCTGTGGCGATGAAGAGTACCTTGGAGAGGTCGTAATCCATATCGAGATAATTGTCGTGGAAGGCATTGTTCTGTTCCGGGTCCAGCACTTCGAGCAGGGCTGATGCTGGGTCGCCGTTGAAATTGCTCTGCGCCACCTTGTCAATCTCGTCGAGGATGAAGACCGGATTGCTGCTGCCTGCCTTCAGCATGTTCTTGATGATGCGGCCCGGCATGGCTCCCACATAGGTGCGGCGGTGACCGCGGATTTCGGCTTCATCGTGCAGACCGCCCAGCGACATGCGTACATACTTGCGCTTCATGGCTGCTGCGATGCTCTTGCCCAGACTGGTCTTTCCTACGCCCGGAGGACCGTAGAGGCAGAGGATAGGACTCTTGCCGCCGCCGTTCAGTGCTCTTACGGCGAGGAATTCCAGGATGCGTTCCTTCACATTCTCCATGCCGTAGTGGTCGTGGTTCAGAATGCGCTTGGCACGGGTCAGACTGAGGTCGTCCTGGGTGTAGGAGTTCCAAGGCAAATCTACCATGGTCTGCAGGAATCCTATCTGTATCGAATAGTCAGGACTCTGCGGGTTCAGAGTGTCGAGCTTGGCAATTTCTTTCTTGAAGATTTTGGCAGTTTCCTCGCTCCAGTTCTTCTTTTTCGCCTTCTCCAGAATCTCCTTCTTCTCCGGACTGGCGTTGCCTTCTCCCAGTTCTTCCCTGATGTTCTTGATCTGCTGCTTGAGGAAGTATTCCTTCTGCTGTTCATCGAGGTCGTAGTGGGTTTTGTTCTCAATCTCAGTCTGGATGCGTAGCAGATGGCGCACCTTGTTCAGGGATCTGATGGCAATCATGATGCGCTCGCTGAGATTTTCCTCTTTCAGCATCTTGATTTTATCCTCGATGGAGAAAGGGAGGAGGGAGCACATGAAGTTGCACTGCATATGAATGCTCGAGAGTTCGTTGATGGCCTGGATGGCCTCATCAGTATAGTTGGCGTTTGATTTGATATAGTCTGTCGCTTCGTAATGGAAGTTCTCGTAGAGCATTCTGAAGAGTTCATCGTTGTTCTCGTCAGGCCATTTCTCCGGAAGACTTTTTACGTCAATTACTGTGTAAGGCTCTTTTTGAACGAGATGTTTCATCTGACATCTGCCCAGACCCTGGATGATGATGCTCATCTGCTCTGTGCCAGGCATCTTGATCACCTTGATGAGTTTGGCGAAGACACCTACAGGGTAGAGGTCTTCTTCGTAGGGCGATTCTGTATCTTTGTTCTTCTGGCAGAATACGCAGAATATGGTGTCTGGTTTCTTTTCCAGCATCCGGACGAGATTCAGACTTTCCTTTCTGCCCACAACGATAGGGGTCATGTTGGTAGGGAAAACTACAATATCTCGCATGCAGAGGGTAGGGTACAAACCTTCTTCCTGGTCTTCGATCAGGGTTTTCGGGTCGCCCTCGTAATCTGCAATCATTTGTATTCGGGTACTTGTTCTTCTATTATCCATTTTGTTATGATTTCTATTTTCCGTGCAAAGGTACTCATTTTTTATGAAATATCGTGGAAGATGATAGATTATTTAATAATAAAATTGCTTTTTCTATATATTAGTACCCGTTTTTATAGATGTAAGTAGCTGCTTTTGCAGGTGGAAGTGGCAATTTCTGCTGCTTGCGATAAAATAAATCGGCGGCGCATTCGTTTTCTTCTGTAAAGAGACAGAAGAATTTATGGGTAATTTTCGATTTAAACAGTTTGAGATAGAGCAAGACCGTTGTGCCATGAAAGTGGGAACTGACGGCGTTTTGCTGGGTGCATGGGCGAAAGGTGGCAGGCGGATTCTGGACATCGGTTCCGGAACGGGACTGATTTCGCTCATGATGGCGCAGCGTTTTCCTGAAGCTGAGGTCGTAGGGATTGATATGGATGCTGATGCCTGCGGACAGGCGAGGGAGAATGTGATGGCAAGTCCGTTTCGCGACAGGGTGGAAATAGAATGCTGCAGACTGCAGGATTTCGGGGGAACTTCGGAAGCTGCTGAGGCTTTGGAAACTGCTGAAGATTTGAAGTCTGCCGGTGTTTTTGATGCGATAGTGAGCAATCCTCCGTTCTTTGTAGATAGCTTGAAAAATCCGGACAGTAAGAGGACGATGGCGAGACATACGGACAGTCTTCCGTTCCGCGATTTATTTGCGGGTGTAAAACGGCTGCTTTCTGATGACGGTATTTTCTCTGCAATTGTTCCCGTAGAAGTAGTGGAGCAGTTTGTTGCAGAGTCTTGTATATTAGGTTTTTATCTTATACGGAAGTGTGGTGTAAAAACGGTAGAGCGCAAGCAGCCAAAGCGCTTTATGCTGAGTTTTGCCAAGCATCGCATTTCGCCTTATGAAGAGCATGTTGAAACGATGATGGATTCGCAGGGAAACCGCTCGGAATGGTATAGGAAAATAACGGAAGAATTCTATCTTAGTGAGTAGTGATTAGTGATCACTACTCACTACTTAAAGGTTCAGCTTCTTCTGTACCAGTTTGCTGATAGCTTCTACTCTTTTGCTCTGGCGCTGGATGTCTTTATGAATATCATCGCGCACGGCATTGATGTCGTTGAAGAAATCGGCAAAGGCAGACTGAATCATGTTCGGCTTGCGGTCGTTCTTGTTGGCAAATGGGTTCACCACCATCTTGATTCCTTTTTCTTCCAGATGGACATCAATCTCTGCACCCGTCATCACAGGGTCGCCATCATAATGGATTACGCCTGGCTGACTGCGGGTGATATGGAGCTTCTTGCAGCGGAACGACTTGATCTTCGAGTTCTTGTCCAGCGTCTTGTTGAACATGTCGAAACTTACCTGAGGCGCCTCGATTACATCGAATGGTTCCATGATGACAACATCCATCAAACCGTCGCTCATGGATGCTTGAGGGGCAATATAGGCATTGTTGCCATACTGAGATGCGTTGGCACAGGAAATGAGGAACGCCTTATACTGCTTGGTGCCCGTCTCGTCCTCCAGCGTGTAAGTCTCAGGCTTATACTTCAATCCCTCGCGCAGGATATTTTCAGCATAAGTGATAGGACCACGCTTGCCGCTCTCGGCAAACTTCATGCTGACGAAAGCGTCAAAGCCCATGCCGCAGGTGCAGAAGAACGGGTGGTCGTTGATGACACCATAATCCAGATCTCTAATCTGGCATTGGTTGATGACCTCTATGCATTTCTTCAGGTTCATTGGGAGCAGCAGATGTCTTGCCAGTCCGTTGCCCGAACCGCAAGGCAGAATGCCGAGGGCAGTATCGGAGTGAACCAGTGAGCGGGCCACCTCGTTGACGGTTCCGTCACCGCCAACCGCCACAACCACATCTACATGGTTGTTCTTCGCTTCGGTAGCAATTTCCGAAGCGTGCCCAGCTCTTTCAGTCATTCTTATCTCGTACTCAAAAAGTTCTTTGTCCAAAACAGAATCTATCAGACTGGGAACTGCCGCCTTGCTGGCTGTTCCTGAAATCGGATTCATGATGAAAAGTATCTTTTTCTTCATTATATAGTCAAGAGTTTGTAAAATTTAGGCTGCAAAAGTAATAAAAATACCCAAAATAACAAGAAATATCGATTAAAAAAACTATAAAAGTAAACTTTCTTATAAAAAAAGCCATTTATTGAGTTCTTTTTTGTATCTTTGCACCCTGAAAGTTAGAAAAATATAAAAAAAGAAAATAAAGTACACCTATTAATAATGGGACAATTACAAGAAAGATACAAGAATTATCGTGAACCTCAGAAGTATATGGCTGCCGGTGTGTATCCATATTTCCGCGAGATCACAAGTAAGCAGATGACAGAGGTAACCGACATCGATGGTCATAAAATCCTGATGTTCGGTTCTAATGCTTATCAAGGTTTGACTAACGACCAGCGTGTTATTGATGCAGCAAAGGCTGCGCTCGACAAGTATGGTTCTGGTTGTGCAGGAAGCCGTTTCCTCAATGGTACGCTCGATTTGCACGTGCAGCTCGAAAAGGAGCTTGCTGAGTTTATGGGCAAGGATGAAACTTTGTGTTTCTCTACAGGATTCTCTGTAAATCAGGGTGTCTTGGCTTGCGTAGTAGGTCGTAACGACTATATTATCTGCGATGACCGCGACCACGCAAGTATCGTAGATGGCCGCCGCCTCTCATTCGCTACCCAGCTTCACTACAAGCACAACGATATGGAAGATTTGGAGCGCGTGCTCTCTAAGCTCCCTGAGGAGGCTATCAAGCTCATCGTTGTTGACGGTGTGTTCTCTATGGAGGGCGACCTGGCTAACTTGCCTGAAATCGTTAAGCTCAAGCATAAGTACAACTGCTCTATCATGGTAGACGAGGCTCATGGTCTTGGCGTATTCGGCAAGCAGGGTCGTGGTGTCTGCGACCACTTCGGTCTGACCGATGAGGTAGACCTCATCATGGGTACATTCTCTAAGAGTCTGGCTTCTATCGGCGGTTTCATCGCATCAGACAAGGATACGATCAACTTCCTCCGTCACAACTGCCGTACTTACATCTTCAGCGCCTCTAACACTCCAGCTGCCACAGCAGCAGCTCTCGAGGCTCTCCACATCATTCAGAATGAGCCAGAGCGTTTCGAGAATCTCTGGGATGTAACCAACTATGCCTTGAAGCGTTTCCGCGAGGAAGGTTTCGAGATTGGCGAGACAGAGAGTCCTATCATTCCTCTCTACGTACGCGATGCTGAGAAGACATTCGTTGTTACCAAGATGGCTTACGATGCAGGTGTGTTCATCAACCCTGTTATTCCTCCAGCTTGTGCTCCTCAGGATACATTGGTACGTTTCGCACTCATGGCTACTCATACTAGAGAGCAGGTTGAGCAGGCTGTCCAGATCTTGAAGAAGATTTTCGTAGAAGAGGGAATCATCAAGTAAAATCAGATTTGCCGGTCTGAAATCAGATTTGCCGGTCTTCTCGGTTTGACAGATTCGGGCAGTCGGTTTCTGATTTAGAAGTTCAGCAAGTATGGTTGCGGTTCTTTTCCGCACTATATATAATAAGGTATAAGGGCAATTCCGGATAGGGGTTGCCCTTATTTTTTGCCTGTTTCCCAGCCATTTTGCATTAAAATGCATATTTTTTTGAAAAAAGTTAGGGAAAAATTTGGTGGAATCGAAAAAATGTAGTACCTTTGCACTCGCAATTCAGAAATGATGCTTAAAGCAATGCTTAAGAGGTGTCGTAGAGATGAGTAAGCGGGGTGTAGCGCAGCCCGGTAGCGCTCCTGTTTTGGGAACAGGTGGTCGCAGGTTCGAATCCTGTCGCCCCGAC
>ENA-OYWI01000152-OYWI01000152.1-human-gut-metagenome-genome-assembly--contig:-NODE-152-length-24515-cov-44.866803_pt1 | contig 24515 bp, 17 predicted proteins | sample MGYA00244167_ERZ653391 | MGnify/ENA primary metagenome ERZ653391 (study PRJEB26926, sample SAMN06165005) | human gut metagenome | biome: ENVO:00009003; feature: ENVO:2100002; material: ENVO:00002003...
CTTTTCCTCAGGTGCCAATGCACATAAAACGCCAGCTACATTACTACCATCAGACGTCAACTCTTTTGAAATCTTGCAGTAATCACGCATCTTAGCAGGAACAGGATCAAAAATGATGATGCTACTATACTTGCCCAAATTGCGGTGAGTTAATAGACCGTGACCTGAATGTAGCAAAAAATATACTTGATGAAGGTTTAAGAAATATATCGGCAGGAACTGTCGATTACACCGATGGAGAGGGCGTAAGACTTGCTTGCAAGCATTCCTTGATGAAGTCGGAATCCTACAAGTCTTTAGCTTGTGGGTAGTTCAATTAATGTTAGCGGATAATAGTATCCGTTTTCAGCCTGTAAAAGTACAAAAATAAGATACTACGTCACAAATTACTCAATAATTTGCCACAAAAGTACAAATTTTCAGTGCATCCTATCTGCACAGTACTAAAAAAGCCACCAGTTTTACTGATGGCTCACCGATTTAAGAAATAAACTAATCAATTTACTATCCGTTGTATTCCAAACATTATGATTGTTCTAAATACTACAACTCCATCCTGTACCATATAAATGCCTGTTATGAACCAGGTACTGATGAAGCTATCAGAACTTCCTTGCCAGTTTCTCTGCCTCTACCGGCTTATTGGTAGTAATGAAATCAACATTCATTTCAATGAGCTTCTTGATGATAACATCATCATCAGAAGTCCATCCATTTACCTTCAATCCCAATTCATGAGCTTCTTTAATCCACTCAGGATGCTTGAAAAGTATCTTATAACTATAATCAATACCTTGATAACCAAGTTTCTTCACTTCAGCTGGTGTATAATTGCCATTAACATAATAAATAACAGCATTAGAATCCAACTGACGAACCAATGCACAAGCTGCAGAACTGAAAGAGATATACTCCACCTGTTTGGTCAAGCCCATACGATTCACCATCTCCACCGTTTTGCGAGTAAGACGATCTTCGTCGCACTGTAAAGGTTGTCTTTTGATTTCAAGAATCAGTTTTATTGCAGGATGATTCTTCAACTCATTTAAATATTGCTCTAAGGTTGATACTTCTTCTCCATTTTTTAGAAGTTGTATTTTCAAATCAGCATACTTTGAATCAGCAATGATCAAATCATTGATTTTCGGGTCATGGTTGACAATGATAACACTGTCAGCAGTGATATGCACATCACATTCAGAACCGTACACCTTGGCTTCTGCAGCCTTACGCAAAGAAGCTATCGAGTTTTGGGCCGAACCTTTCGTATCCCAATACCCACGATGTGCTATTATCTGAGTCTTAACTTTTGGATTTGAAATCAGAACAGTTTGCTCATATTTCTCTCCAAAATGATTGGTGAATACCACCGTAATACTCTTGGCATCAGAAGAAGGCAAGGCTCTAAACAGATGCCCGGTAGCAGTAAGACCTTCCTTATGTCCTTTGCTCGCAGCATAGGCTTCATCTACATCAACAAACTTCTCCATCTCACCCATGGCTTGTCCGTCCTGCAGCCATTCAACCTTGCAGCTTGGATCCCAATCCCAAACATTTACCACTACATATTGAGGCTGACTCAACATATTACCTTTACCATAAACACGCATCTGATAATCAATGCTATGACCTGTGGATTTATAATGCCATTTCAGCTGATTCCCATCCACATCCATCACCAGATAACCATTAGGCGCTCCACAGCGATTAACCTGACTCTTCCACCAGGCACCACAGGCGGCACCAATATTGTGTTCCAAAAGTTGAGCATCCATGACATTGTTCTGGAAATAATGAGTATGACCAGTCAAGACATGTACCTGATAATCCTTTAGGGCATCGGCCAACTCCTCTGCATTGCGAACATTGCCCTCACCCTCTGTGCTATTCCAAACAGCCGCATGCATATTGAGGAAGACCAAAGAGCCCTTCGGTACAAAACTCAAATCATGCTTCAGCCAGTCTAAATCAGCATCCGTAATAGCCTCTATATACTTCTTGTGACCCACGTAATTTATATTCTTCAACGTAACTACGTGTACTTTACCTATGTTGTAGGAATAATTGACAGGTCCGAAAAAACGGTGATAATATTGCTCTCCATATACAGGTGTACCAAGTATCATATTATGCAAATCCTGATAACGCTTGTCGAAATCATGATTGCCTATACATTGGAAGGTAGTCATTTTGATGCCATCAAATGAGGCGGCATATTCACCATACAGGTTCATACTGTCAAATACTAAATCTCCCAAGGTATTGGCCACTACCTCTCTCTCTCGGCTCAGGGTATCCACATAGCCCTTCAAATCGCGGATAGATTCCTGCTTCCAACGCTTCATGTCATGCTCATTCTTTACCTGAGGATCAGAGATGGCAATATAATAAAACTTATCAGATAACTTTTTCCTCTTCTCCAAAATGAAATCATGTCGGCTGTGATCTTTTACAAGTTCATCCACGCGAACGTAAAAGCCTTTAGCAAGGCTCTTCTGGCAGGGAAGCACATAGGATGAAGGAGTGGATATACTGACGAACTTGCAGACATTGGTATCAGTAGGCAATGTCCATTCTCCAAGAGAATTGGTTTGCACAAAACTTCGGCCATTGTTTACAACCACCCCGGCAATCCCCTTACCCTTGATGTCTTTTACCTTACCGGAAAAAACAAAAGAAGAAGCTTGTTGGGCAGCCATACCCAATGGCATGGCCCCAATAGACGCTAACAACAGAATTTTACTCAGATTTTTATTCATCACGCTAAAAACTAAACATTTATCAATTTAATATGGTCAAAGAAAGCCAAAGCCTCTTCTGCAGTATTGGCATCACCGGCAGCCTCCTCCAAGGCTGCAGTATCACTCTCCAGGCAGATGATGTTGGCACAATCCAGTACATGACTCATGATTCGAATTGCCTCCTCTTTGGTCATATGCTGCGACTTATAGCTCTTCTTTACATATTTGTTAACACGCTCCACGGCCTTGAAGACAGCCGGCTTTCTAAATTCTGTTCCTGAAGAACTCAACCCCACCTCTACCTCATAGGTGTGGGTATAGTTACAGAGGAAAGTATTCCATTTCTTGGTAATCTCACCACCTAAGAAATGCTCTTCATCAAAAGCTGGCTTGACATTGGGAATCTCCCCACCATATACTTCGAGCGTAAACTCTTTCTTGTCCTGTGCAGCCATGTGGGCAACAGTACCCATCAGAAGCGCTGCAATCAAAAATAGTCTTACTTTCATTTTTTCAATCCTTTCATTAAACATCTAATCAATTATAATTCTGGTCTCTTCTGCCAGATCAGTCGGGTATTGAAATCATCACCACCCATCGATTTCACAGCCTCCAAATAATGTTCACGATTCATACGTTGCAAGATAGCTGGGTATTTGAAACGATATGGCATATGCAATGAAGCATCTACACCAGGACCTTTCGGTACATCAGGATAACCGGTACGATTATACTCAAACCATTGCTGGAAATCAATGAAGAAGAGTGCATAGAACTTCTGTTCCATGATGCGGCGAAGCGTTCCATCATACGCTGCCTTCCCGTTATCAAAATACCCGTCAGGAACCTCAACTCCCCATTGCGTAATAGCTGCAGCAACAGCTTTTTCATAGAGCAGCTTGGCATCATCAGAGATAAGACCGCGTTGTGCCAACTCTGCCTTGATGAAGAGTACCTCTGCATAGGTGAGACACTGTATATCCTGTGGCGCTGTGGCCAGATTTGCCGCATTTGGAGAAGAAGCAGTAAATGTAGGCTCCACATCATAACCACTAGGCAAACCGATAAAGGAAGTAACCTCTTGACCGGTTTGAGGATCCTTATTGGTAGCCTGAGTTGCAAACACTTCCAGACGAGGATCCTTCCAATCCTGAAGACGATCGATGAAAAATGCAGAAAGTGACTTGTAGGCAGAAAGGTCTGATGGACGTGTCATTGGAGCTTCATCAGGAGCAATTCCTGAGATACGTACCTTAGCATTGTCATCATTCGATTCAAAAACCGGATAAGTAGTAGGATCTGCCAACATCTTCTTCAACTCTGCCTTGGCCAAATCACCCAATTCCTTGGAATCTATGACACGCAGCAAAGCGCGCAAACGCAAGGAGTTGGTAAACTTCTTCCATTTCAGGATGCCCTGCAAGTCAGAACCGCTGCTGCAATACATCTTGTCACCATTGGTATTGAACTGCAAACCTTTTTTGAGATTATATATGCTGTTCGCCACATCCAAGCTGTCGATGATAAACCTGTAGACATCAGTCTGAGACTCAAACTTTGGATAGTAGAGCTGTTCCTCACCACGGCATGATTCCTGTACAGGAATATCACCGAAGGCATCTGTCGTGTTCTCAAATATCCAGCATCTGAGGGTCAATGCAATTGCCTGATAGTTCGGATCTCCCACTTTCACGGCTTCGTCATAGATGGCCTTGGCATTGGTATTCCATTTGTAATAATTGGTCCAGACGCCATCACCTGCCGTATCACTGATGTTGAACCAGCCCACACCGCTGGTGGAGTTTGTTGTTACAAGGCACTGCATCAACTGGAAGGTCCAGCTATTGTATCGGGTCCAGGTGTAAGTGCCCATACCATAAATGAGAGGATCCAAAAAACTTCCAGCATTAGCAGTATTCATACGGGTTGGATCCACATTGGTATCGTCCATTGATTCGCATGCCGAGGTCATCAGCATGAAAGGAACGGTCATCAGCGTCATTATATTTCTAAAAATCTTTTTCATCGATTCTTTCTTTTTTTGTTCATTACATCTTATTCTTAACTAGAAATCAACTTTGAGATTAACACCCCAGGAACGACTGGTAGGAAGAGTACCCACCTCTACACCTGGTACAAATGTATTGCCATCAAGTGAGGTTGTCTCCGGGTCATACATTGGATAACTGGTAATGCAAAGCAGATTGCGCCCATATATACCCACTGAAGCATTGTTGATGAAAGTATTCTTCAACCAAGATTTTGGCAACTGATAATCCAGACGAACCTCGCGAAGCTTGAGATAAGTGGTACTGAAAGTATTGGTTTCCACATTACCAATGCGGTAATACTCCTTATAATATGACTCCAGGGTGACAAGTTTCTGATTCGGACTATAAGTACCATCTCCGTTATCAACCACACCCGGTGCTATGCAATACACACCAGCTACAGGAGTAATCTTCTGCTTTTCAAAGAGCTTCAGAACATCAGGGTCCGCAATATCCAGGTAGAGACTGGTTCCAGGCTTTCTACCATTCAAGGTCTCAGCCAGGTGACCCTGTTCGCACATCTTGTGATGTGACTGAGAATAGGTCATACCTCCAACCTTTCCATCCCATTGCATGGAGAATGACCAGTTCTTGAATCGCAAAGAGGTATTGAACGCACCCTCCCAGTCTGGTAAGGCACATGCCACATATTCAATCTCAGAAGGACGAGCAGGCAAACCGGCAGAAGTGATAATCACCTCACCCTTAGCATTACGCTTGAGTTTGTAGCCCCAGATATCTCCCGTGGTTCCACCTTTAGTGCCGATGATACTTACATTGCCACTCACATAAGAACCGAGAATCTGACGCTCATCAGCAAATTCAGAAAGTGATTCTATCTTGTTCTTATTGGTTGACCAGGTAGCGGTCATATCCCACTGCCAATCTCTATTCCTGATAGGAGTACCACGGAGTACGATCTCCACACCTCTGTTGCTGACACATCCCGAATTGATGGTACCCTTGGTGTATCCAGTAGTAGGATCAAAGGGAGCATTGAGAATCTGATTCTTGGTGCGATTATAATAATAGGTCACATCCAATCCCAAACGGCTGCCAAATGCTTTGAAATCCAATCCTCCTTCCCAGTTGGTAGACATCTCGGGCTTGAAGTCGGCATTATAAAGTGTACCTGGCTTAACCAAAGAACCCGAGAAATCACTAGTTGTATAGTAAGGTGATGTCTTGTAAGGCTGAGTATCATTACCCACCTGTGCCCAAGAAGCGCGCACTTTCAGCAGATTCACCCACTTTGGCATTTTCATCATGCTATTCAACACACCACTCAGACTCACAGAAGGATAGAAGAAAGAACGATTCTTGCGCGGCAAGGTAGATGACCAGTCATTGCGCCCTGTTATATCCAGGAACAACATCTCCTGATAAGCCAGATTAGCCATGAAATAAAGCGAGTTCACACGCTTTTTGCGAATAGTGGTACCAACCAATGGATTTGAAACTCCATTGGCCAAACTATATACACCAGGCGTATTCAACCCGGTAACAGAAGCTGACAACAAATCATAATACGACTGCATCATGTTACCACCCGCTGAAGCATTCACGTTGAGTCCGTTCTCGAAACTGTTATGGTAAGATAAAAGTACATCAGAGTTAACCTCATAGTCAAAGATGTTTTGCTTCTTGAAGAAACCGGTAGGGAAAGCCTTGTCATCCCATGGTCTGTGCTGCTCCTGCTGCTGAGCCGTAGCCTGTAAACCAGAACGCAACTGCAAATCAAGGAAACGATTGATGGTAAAATTGGCAGAAATATTACCATTGAAACTATGCTTCTTTGCAGGGTTGGTTGCCTCGTAAAGCAAAACATACGGATTAGGCAGATAACTGGAGAATGGACGTATCTGCTTGATATTCTCCTTACCCTTGTACCACATTGGCTTAAACCAATCGAGGTTGAAGTTAGGATTCATGAATATCAGGAAATAGCTTAAGGAGTTAGAGTTATAGGTAAGCTGAGGAGTATTCTCCACATCTCTGTAAGTATAACTCATACGTGCATTGATCTTCACACGCTTGGAAATCTGTTGTGATCCGGCGAAAGCTGCAGTCAAGCGCTGATAGCCAGAGTTAGGCAAAATCCATTCACTCTTACTATGAGTCAAAGAGATACGCATATTGCCTGTACCGTTATTACCAGTCAAGGCCAGGGAGTTGGTCATCGTATGCCCCGTTTGGAACAATCCGGAGTGATTGTCTTTATAGGCTCTCCAAGGAGTGGCCACATCAGCACGACCTTCTTTCTCCGGGTCATATTGATAGAACATCTGGCCATCAAACTTCGCACCAAAAGCTGAGCTTGTACCACTGGTGCTAGCCAAACCATCATCACCTGCACCATAGGAGTAATAAGGTTGTCCAGCCCACTCTGTCCCCTTAGAACCGATGTTCTTGGCTACACCCTGTCCGAATTCATACTGATAATCAGGAAAGTGAGCAGCCTGTTCCCAGGAATTATTGAAATTATAACTGATACCTAATCCCTTCTTGGCTTTCTTACCAGACTTGGTGGTAACCATAATGACACCATTAGCAGCTCTTGAACCATAGAGAGCAGAGGCAGACGCTCCCTTCAATACCTGAATGCTCTCAATGTCATCCGGATTTAAATCAGAGAATCCATTACCAAAGTCAATCGAACCTTCGGAGTTGCCACCGGCACCATAAGAGCCACCAGGATTATTCATAGGGCTGGAAAGTGGCACACCATCCACAACGATAAGTGCGCCATTTCCGTCCATATTCATGGAAACGTTGCCACGAAGATTAATCTGGGTTGATGACAGGGGACCACCGGCTGAAATGACATTCAAACCTGCCACCTGTCCCTGCAAAGCTTGAGACCAGTTGGCAGGCATCGTTGCCGTAATTTCAGAACCAGATACGGTTTGGGTAGCATATCCGAGACTTTTTTCCTCACGCTTGATGCCCAAAGCGGTAACCACTACATTATTCAGTTCTATAGGATCGTCGCTGAACTTCGACTTCTGTATTTTTTTACCATTTACAGAACTTTTCTTTTCAATAGTCTTGCTGCTATCCTGTGCAACTTGACCATACATGCTTCCTGCAGTACAGCATAATGTGAGCGCGAAGAAACAATGCTTCATACGTTGCTTTTTCATTTACTACCTTTTTATAGAGAATTCATAACTAACAATTTCTGGTGCAAAGGTAGGACTATGATATTACGTATTGAGGTCAATGAGGATACATTCTATTTACTTTCTTGTTGCCAAAGAATTACAAACAAAGCTAACTTCCACATATACAACTGATTGCAAAAATTTGGAGCAAACTAAAGACAACAGTTTGCAAAACTCAGCCAAAGGAAGAATGCTTTGATGCCTTTACTCCATTACCTGTTGCTGTCTTCCTCTAACCTGTGATACCGTTCATATACATCAAGAGCATACTCCTGCCTGAGCAGTTCACCCCGATGAAGCCCTTCAACCACCTCTGCCGTAAGTCCACAATCACTGAAATCAACAAAATAAGTACAAAGCAACTTGTTGATGATAGGAATGAGATCCTTTGCTCCTAAGCTGCAAGCTAAATCAATGGCCGCAGCCACCACGTAACCATCACAACAGTCAGCGGTTTCCAATCTGCCATCATAGAAGACGAGCATGTCCTTCACCCACGCTGTCGCCTGTTCCTTCAAGGCAGGATTCTTTTCAACATAAAACTCCACATATTCATAAACGTTCATGCGGCAGTAATGGTCAAGCTTTGGCGTTTTCAGGAATTTCGTGAATTCAGAGAAAGGATCCGGATTCAACTTGTAGAGGGTTGGGGCAAAGAGATAATTGGTCGCCAGCCAGCTCAACTGATCTAAGAAATCACTTTCAAACTTCAATACATCCATCAGAAGACGGAAAGATTCCATGTTACCCACCTCTGCAAGAAGGATGATGCTATGACGTATGGCAGCAAACAGTTCCCCTGTCGCTTTCAAATGCTGGTATTTGCCCAAGCCATACCTGATTATGTTCTCCAAGTCCTGACGCAACTCCTCATGATCTATAGTCAGCAAGAGATCGATGATGTGATCCGGCAGGATCCATTTATAGGCATGAAAAGTCAGATACGACATCACTTTGGGATGCAGCAGCTTGATATGAGTTGGATATGATGGCAATTCGTAGCCATACACTTCCTCATGGATTTCATATTCACAACCCTGAAATTCCTCTTCATGCCAATCCCATCCACCAATATATGCCGTACTATCTCCTATTCGGAACTTGAAGTTTCTGCCAAGATGTTCCTGCATGGTAGAAAGGTAACAAGATACCTCCAACCTGTCTTCTGCAAGCAGATAATGCATACCATTCAAGCCCCATTGATATTCAATGAGAGGAACGTTGTCATCATCTTCTTCCAGGATATATTGAGTAATGTCCCATGCATCAACAGGTTCAATGCCGGCTTCCTCAGCAAATTCAATGGAACCATAGATCAGATTGTGAGCCACCTCATATGGTATCTCCACCATCCTGTCATTCTCTTTATCCGAGTAGTACTCAACAATTTCTGCCAACTTTCTGGGTGATACGTTGAAGAAATATCTGGTTCCTATCAGACCCCTGCACAACTTGTCGATGCAGAAATCCGCACATGTTACAGTTCCCTTTGGGTGAATACGTGTCACGATGACCATAATTTCATCGGCATCTTTCCAGTTGGCATAAGTATAGCATTTGCCAAGAGGAAGCATACGGGCTTTCTCCTTGATATATTTCTCCGGACTCATCGGCTGAGCACCGGATTTATTGTTCTTTTTCCCCATTCGTTTTAAATTTATCTTATCTATCAATTTTTCCAGTAAACAAAAGTATTGAACACCTGTCGGCGGGAAGCCTAAACTTCTCTCATTTGAACATAAAGGAAAAACATCTGATCAGGAATAGAACGTTAGTTTACCTTATGTCAAATCCTAGAGACTATTATCAATGAAAGAATCCAATTCTTTACACTGCTTATAGTACGTATACACTTCCTTTATAGAACAAATTTTTGACATCATATAGGCAGGAAAGAAATGGGGCGTGAAGGTAGATGGTAAAGTTATCGTGCCACCCCTCTACTGCAGTATAGCGCAACCTGTTGGTGCCTATTGCGCCTTTGAACAGATACCCAAACATTGGGGCATTATGACATTGAAAGGAAAAGTGATTGTTGATGCCAAATACGAGAAGGTGGAGATTCGTGACAATGGAATCGCCGTGGTAACAGGCATCACGGGAAAAACACAGACAAACTTTTAAAGGTAAAAGAGTAAAAAAAGTAAAAGGGTAAAAAGGATTTTTGCTTTTTGAAATGACAATGAAGAAGATCAATGCTGTAAGCATGCAATAAAGCAATAGACAAATAGCGCAATACCTATATAGATATAAAAGTTAAGGGCGCTCTATCCTTTAGGAAGGAGCGCCCTTTTCTTATAATCTGACAGGAATCCCTATCTTGTTACACACATATCAATGCGAGAAAAATGATATATATAAATTATTGCCACAAAAACAACATATCCGATAGCAAAATGTCATTTTTAAGGCTAAAAACAAGTGGTTGACCCATATCAAGAAAAACATATTGCAATGATATTTCTCGGCAAAAGATGCCGTTATTCGATAAAAAAGTGTTAACTTTGCACTCGCATTTAAGGAATAACAAATAATAAATTTTAAAAAGGTTAATAATTATGATGACTATTTTTACAATGGCTTTCGCCGCAGTTATGTTTTCAGGTATGGTTCTTTGCATGGGCATGTTCTTGAAACACGTAGTAGACTCAATTCCAGAAATGGCTAACATGAGCCATTCTGTTAGCTTGAGCAAGTAAGAATAGAACACTACGATATACATATATATATGAATCACTTTAGAAATAGAGAGAGATTTATATAACGATGGGGCGGGTTTCTTTTACGGAACTCGCCCCATCTTGCTTAATATTCCATCGAGAAGGTGATACCTCTTCGCATCATATCCTTCACAGTTGGCTTCAGTCTTGTCAGGAAGCCCTCCCATGAACGGTTCTTCTGGAAACTCCATCTTGCCTCTTCCACAAGAGACACCCATTCTTCCTCTACTCCTCCACAAGCCCATGAAAACTCATCACCATTCGCCCAATTCTGAGCAAGGATATACAGAAAGAACGACTCCTCTATGTTCAAACCATCAGCTTTCTCCGCCATATACGCACTAGCCGCCTTCTCTATTAGATAAGCCATGACCTTGAGCTTACCGCCGGCAGAAAGCCAAATAATCGGAGAAAAAAGCAAGGAAACATCAGTACAGCTTAAGACAAAATAAAAAAAGCCATTGCCTAAGATCCAACAATCTCTGTCAATGGCCAACCCTATCTCTTAGCAGACATTTTACTTAAATGCCTGAATATACTGCTTTAAAGCATCACGTAATATCTCTTCACAACTCTTTTTTGTCTTAATCTTAGTGAGCATAAGCTGCTCATAGTCTTCATCAGACAAATAAGTCTGAACACCATGTATAGTGGCTCTTTTCTCTGCAAGAGACATCTTCTGTTTCTTTACAACAGGCTGTTCATTGCCAGGACGTACTGCCTGATTCATATTACTAAACGCTGCGCGAAAATCCTTTCCTGCCATAATTCTAAATATTTATAGATTAAACAATTCTTTAATTACTAAAGAGTAGTCATTTGCTGCTGTACAATAAGGTGAATATGAGAACAGGTCAGTCAGCTCTGTCTGCGCTTCATTTACCTTGATGCAACGTCGAATACCATGCGACAAGACCTTATCACCATATATCTCTTTAAGAAAACCCAGCGCCTGACGGACAATGCGAGGTCTCTCATCCAGCATTACAGGTAACAGACCTAATAATTCAAGATCTTTATTCAAGGCAAATCTGCCATTCTTTACCTCATTCAATGCTCCAAGAATGGCAGCCAAACCATTCACAGAAAGTCCTTCCATCTGAACAGGTATAAGCAAATGACTGGCAACAACCATAGCATTGTAAGTTGACTGAGACAATGCTGGAGGGCAATCAATGAAGATATAGTCAAAGAAATCTATAGGATCAGTGATACCTTCACCGGTAAAATCTATGCAAGGACTGCTGATGCAAGCTCCTAACACTTGACGAGGAGATCCGGTATTCTGAAGGAAAGGATCCACATCCTGCATTTTTGCAGAACCAGGAACATAATACGCACCTATCTTAGACTTGTATATAGGAAGACCCTTACAAGCAATCATAGAATCAAAAACAGTAGCACAACCTTCTGGAGCATGGTTCAAAAGGGTTAAGTTACACTGAGGATCCAAGTCTATCTCAAGGATTCTTAGATTCTTATCCTTTCGGAGCATACCAGCTGCAAGATTTTGCACTGTAGTCGTTTTGCCAACGCCACCCTTATTATTGACGATAGCCAAGATCATTTTCAGTCTATTTTCCATATCTTTGACTTTTAATTATTAATTTATGGTGCAAAGATACATTAAATAATTGAAATAAACAAGAGAAATCGCAAAAAAGTTTGTTTTCAAACATAATATTTTGCAAACATGTTTGTGTACATATATGTTTGCAAGCATTAAATAACTTATATTACACTATTAATCAAACGTTTATAAAAAACAATTAAAAAGGTTTTCAAACATACATGTTTTAATGTTTTTCAGCTTTCAGTTTTACAAACAACCAAACATACTTACTTCAAACATAAAAGAACTGAGTATAAAAAAAGGAAAAGGGACAGTTAAGCAACACTATAAAGAAAAGTAGAGCTGATAGAAGTTCCAGACAGAAACACCTACCTCCCTGCTCCACTCTATTAACATCAACAAGAAACATACCAAAAGTAACATACAAAGATCAGATAAGGATAGACAAGTAGATTGCAGATGATTGATGATAGCAATACCAAACAAAATCAAGCAACACTAGGATAAAACTGTTAGGAAACATTCAGGAATACAAACTTACGAAAAAACATGGATCCTTGTTCCAGTCATCAAAAAGACAATAAAACAAATTATTGAATGAAAAATGTAAATTCTCCCCAAGAATGATAATCTTTGCAAAGCGTCTGAGAGAAAGACCAACCGAGTGCACGTTGGATGGCATTGTTCGTCACCCTCAGACGCTCTCTCCGTCCAACCACCGAAAGAATTCTCGACCAAATTCTAACATACATGGTTGCGGTCTTACAAAAAAGATAGTAAATATGAAATGCATCACAAAGGTAATGAACCGAAATGCTAAATGCAAACATGTTTGCTTTCAATCATACACGTTTACATTATACATAGTTTGCCAACTATCAAACAATCAAACAACCAAAGAAATAAGCTAGCAAGCTTTCAAAGGAACCAGTGTAATAAAAAAAACAAAAGACTTTGTTTAATTGAAATCAAACATACAGATAATCAAATATACGTAATTAACGGTTTGCAAAGAACCAAGCAATCAAACATACAAAGTTACATGTATTCATGTATGCAAGCTAACAGATAAAATAGGAATGTAAAAAAGTTATAGAAAACGAAGAAACATGTAACCAAACATACGTGTTTACAAACAAACTAAAAAGACATAAGGACATTTGATACACCTGCAAGTTTCCAAACATTCAAACACACAAACAATCAAACGTCCAAACATACAAACAAAAAGAGTAAGATCAAAACAAGAAAAAAACAATGAATTTCAAGTGATAAAGTACATTACAAATAGTAAAACAAAACAACCTAAAACCCTATAATATACAATAGTAAATACACGTATACAAACATACATGTTTTCATGAAAGCAATATTACAAGTATATTAATAAACTGCATATCAGTAAGTTAACAACTCTAAGAAAGACCAGAAAAACAAATTCTAACTTTCAAAGATTCATTCTTTCAAACATACTTGTTTTCAAGCATACAAAGAATTCAGTAAAGTAGGAATATATTAGTAAATATGAGAGAAAGTAAACAGGAATAAATAAAAGTCATAGTGTATCATGAATTTAAACAAGGATTCAAAGAAACATGTTTTCAAACATACAAAATAGATACCCAATTAAGCTCATGTAACAGTTAACAGACTGAACCAGGATAAAACGATTCTGTTACAAACATTTTTGTTTTTTAGTTTACAAACATACATGTAAACAAAAGAAATTGAATAATAGAGATCATAATATGATAACCCGTATTCTGATTTTATATCTTTCAAGTTAACATGTTTTCGGTTTTTCATGTTTAGAAGTAAACAGCTTCACAAAATACATATTTTCAAACATTCAAGAAATTTTTCACAAAGTCAACATATAAAATGAAAATCAGGCAGCAATACGGATAATAAAACATACTAAAACAAAATATCATGTTTACCAAGTTACAAAGAAACAAGAATGTTTGAGATCAAAAGAACAAGAATCAACCAGACAAACTAGCAAACAATATATCTTGAAAAAGAAAGAAGGAGAGAGCACAATGATCAATAGAGATTCAAAAAAAATGGAAGAATGACAAATGCAATACGTTTGCGTACGGGTTTTCCGTTTTTCAGTTTATTTTGTTTTCAAACATACCTGTAAACATATACTACAGCTATATATCTATATATTAATGTATTAAAAAATACAATACAAAAATACAAACATAATAGTTTGTAGGTTTTCAAACTTTCAAACAAATATTTAAAGGAAAAGAGAACACATCATCAGGTGAAAAGATTTGGAAAGCTCAATACAAAATAAGATAGTAAAGAATAACAAAAAGTATGTAAGATAGATTATTGATGGGGTAGGGTAGCAGGTATCTTATACAACTATGACAGTTAAGTCTGTCCAAATGTAATTAATAACAGCATCTGATACAAAATCGTGTTACGGCAGTCACAAATCATCTATGTAGCCACTTATATCTTCAATCATGAACTTTCATGGCAACAGTTCATAAGTTTCCAGAAGGAGTTTCTAACGAAAGCCTTCAGATTCTGCAAGTCGCTTAGCTTTTATATCCATTCATTCTACAATTGGATTGTATAACGCCGCAGTTCCGCCACAAAAAAAGTCTTCTGCAACAATCTTCTTTGGAACAGCGGCTTCTTGCATTAACTCCTCACCATGAAGTGTCGATAACCAGGCTGCAGCATCCTCCATCTCCTATATCATTACTTCAGTCATATGATACGACTACTAAAGTTGATTTACCCCATTCTTAATCTATAGTTTAGACTCCCTACTTTTATGTAGTTTTCAACAGACGATTCCATTCTCATGGTAACTATGTAGGTTTACTATCGCCACGTTGCTAATACTATAAGCAAGTAGGGTAGGGGAGAAAGTAATTTCCATGCTCTGAACAAAATGGATTCTAAAATACAGTAAATAGCGAACATTTTTATTTGTTTTCAAACATGTTTGCAAACCTGCAAATAAGATATAATTCTATAGATCAGCTATTTACATCATACTACAATCAAGTAAGGTAACCTACATGTAAATGTGCTTACAAACTTTCAAACATACAAACTTTTAATAATAGCGTTCAATCAAGAATGATATAGATGTGAAAATATCCAGATATTAATGCAAGTAAGAGGCAAAGGAAAATGCTGGAAATATGTTACAGAATAGGGTAGGGGAGAGGACAAAATACAACGAGAAAGGGCATGCCTTGCTGAAGACATGCCCCGTATATACTATTCTTCCTCAGAGATTTCAACAGATGGGATCTCACCAAGATAGGCCCCCATATCCTTCCTGTCTCTCCATACAAAAACATCATTGATAAAATTCATCAACTTCTCATGCTGCTCATGGATGCTATCAACAATTTGATTATAATAGTCTAAATCCTCATTTTTAGAAGTAGAGGTAAGCTGAATGTTCAGGTCATCCAGAGCATCGAGATGAGCATTGAGCTTGAAATACACTTGCTGATAATAATTCCTTTTCTCCATTTCCTCATGATGAGTAGATTCTAAAATCATTCTCAGGCCTTCATCCTGTTCCGAGAAGTCAACTTCTTCTAGTGGAATGAATGCAGTGGCAGCTTCATCGCCAGCCAGGATGAAGAATACAACCAACCTATCTCTACCATGCCAAATGTGATGTGGGTCAGTTTGCAACCAATTCTTCACTTTGCGCACAGATGGAATGGATGAATTGAAACTAGATATTATTTTCACCATAATCTTATGTATTAATCGTCAAACAATCTACCTTGTACTCCCTTACCTGGCTTTCCATTCATATACGGAACTCCATAATCTTCATAGAGCATCTTGCATACTGAACCACAGATTTTTCTCTCGTTAGTATCAAAATCCTCTTTACTATATCTCAAGGCTATTTTCTTCAGCTGCTTGGCAATTTTCTCTAGAATTTCTATTCTTTCTGACTGCGAGTCAACTGTAGAAACAGACTTGCTGATGGCAGTGATATAATAACTAGACTGCTCAACTCTGAAATGCGCACGAAGGAAGGTGTTGATCTGGGTGATGATCTTGGTCAGTTTTGCACCATAACCTTCAGACAGAATCTTAATCTGTGTTGGTGTAACCGGCTTCTTTGCACCAAGTCTTGCAGTATTACCATTTGTTTCAATGATAAAATAATAGGCAGTAACAGCACCTCTGGAGTTCTTGCTCTTAACCTTATAATCAAAACAAACGTCACAAAGTCCCTTTTCGTAGAGTTTCCTGATGTCGTTCTTAGCCTTGTCAAGCACTCGCTTCTTGAAATCAGAACCGTTTTTATACTGTTCTTTTTGGATAATGTTGCCCTTTTCATCCTTAATTTCTAGAAGGTTGAACATCTTTTTGATATCATGAACGGTCATGAAGAAGATCTTGTCTTCCTTGTTGCGATACTGACAGCAGAATTCATAGAAGCGTTGTGAGTACACACTCTTGAAGCTCATCTCGATATACATGTCAAAGACTGTAAACTCAGATGAGAGGTTGGTAAAGTAGGGGAGGAGTACTGGAGTAATACCCACAGTGTAGGTCTCTTGATCAGGATGCTCATCCACATACGACAATAAACCAGCATAAATGCGGTGACCGTCTTTGGAATGAAAGACCTTCTTTGAATCAGTGATGTTCTTTAATGCATTGAAGGCATAATCCAAGTTTGAGCTATGCCCGGATACACATTCAAGCAGCTGGCTACGAGTCAGGGTAAGCTGATACTTCTCTGGATGTCCATCTGGAAGATCCTTGTTTTTCTGTATACCACGAAGAATCTGCAACCAACAATTTCTCTCAACTGCTGAAAGATTGCTGATTGCCTGAGTAACATCGTTTGGCTGAGAAATAAAATAGTGTGGATTTTCTGCCAGAATCAATCCATCAACTTTCTTAGGACGCCCAGATTTCTTCTTAGCAATCTTGCCTCCTTCATCGCCAGAAGGTATTACCTCTGCAACGACCTCCTCAATTTCTTCCTTTTTCTTCGCTTTAGACATAGCTGTATGATTTTAATTTTGGGCACAAAAATACATAATTTCTGCGACAATCCTCTTAAAAGAGTCGTAAATTACATTTTTTTAACCTCTAAAAGACAAGACAAAATTATAAAATCTAGAAACAATGAGTTCAAAAAGCAGGAAGTCATTCTATAACTAATTGAAAATCAATAGGGCAATTTGAGTTCTGATCGTAAAAAACATGGTATCAGATTAGAAAATAGATGCGACAAAATTATAAGTAAAAATAATATTTTGAATTACGTTGCGACATATATATAATATAGATTGTCGTAAACAAAGTTATTTCACAACGCTTCTTTTGAGTAATCTTTTATTATTATCACTTATAATTATATTGTTGTGTATTGGATTTAATTAATTTATTGGTTTTCGTTAAAGTAATACTTTAATATAGGTTACCTATCTTATTACGACAATATTATAAATGATAATTGTTTTTATAGTAAGAAAAGCCAGAGTTTAAAGGCAAAATCACGTTAAGTTTATAATTTTGTCCGGGCTTGAGTTTTAGGGATTGAGATATAATATATAAACTTTTGAATCTCTGAGAGTTAAAACATTGCTGCGACAAAATTATAATATATAGAAAGGAATGATTATCAATTTTTTTACTGGCACTTTGCTACGACAAAATTATAAAAAAACAAAAAATATGATTTTAAAAACGACTATTTAATAATTATGTCGTAAATAAAATCATAATAACTATAATTGTGTCGCATGTGATGTGGCATATTATGGAGTATTCTTAATAAATAAAGGCTGTAAAAAGAATACTTTATTAATGTATAGCGTGATTTTAGGAAGCTGGATGAAGAAAGGCTTTAAGGAATATTCCATGTTACTGCGACAGAATTATAAGCCAAATCTAATTCTATAGGTGAAGTATTCCATGATAGAAGTTAACGTTATAATTGTGTCGTAATGTACACCAAAAATCGAAGTATAAGATAATTATAATTTTGTCGCAACATGATTGTATTTGTTTGTTTATCAGTGAATTGAATGATTTTAATAAAGTAACTTGCGACAAAAATAGAAATGCCAAATAGGGCAGGGGATTACTATGTAATAAACCTGCGACAAAAAAATAAAGGAAATCAGATAAAAGTAGAACGTTTTACGACTTCGTTGTATTTTTGTCGCAAATAGGTTCAATTGGTTTATTATTCTGTCGTATGATGTATGTTCAGAGCAAACAAAATATATAGAAGGTATACTATAAAGTCCTTTGCTTCAATATGGTATAAGTATTTATAGAAATGTTATCGCGACAAAATTATTGGTTGAATTAGGCCGGAATAGCAGTTAACTCATGAATTTGCATGTTATGCGTGAGGATTATGACTTATATTAGAAAGAATAAGAAGACCTTAATATAACAACACATAACATAAAGATACATTTATTAACGCGCAAAAAAGTCTGTTCTTTCTTTATATGGCCTGGCTTTCAAAAACTTTCCCTCCATGAAGCTGGGAGTTTCTCCTTTCTTCATCATAACGGAGGAAGAAACACCACTATAATTCCTTTTGCCAGTCTGCTCTTTTTTAAATCTCTATTTTTGGCTTATTCTTTTCAGTATCTGTAACTAACTGATTTATAAGATCTCCCTTTAGCTACCTGCGACATAATTATAAGATGATGCGACAAAAATATAAACCCATCTACGACATAATTATAAATCTTAGGTGCTTTGTTGCGACAAAATTATAAGGGTATAATATGAATCTAGATTAACGTTTTTTGCATATAAGATAGTTTGTTAGGATAGATGTGATTACTAGTAGTGATATACTAGAGTAATCATTGTCCAATTAAATAATAGAAATGTTCATATATCTTTCTGGTAATCTGAATTTTGCAGGTATATTTTAATGAAACGAACTTGAATTGTTTGGCTCAAACTGTTCTTCTTTTGTCTTTAAAATGGCTTTGCTTACTATATATTATTTCGCATTAATAGTATTCTTCAGGATTGCTTCGATTGAGCATCTTTATAAAAATGTCGCACCATTAGAATGAGGATGATTAATATATGTACTATATGATAACATTATCTAACATAAAAATATATTTATTAACGCGCAAAAAAGTCTGTTCTTTCTTTATACGGCTTGGCTTTCAAAAACTTTCTCCCCATGAAGCTGGAAGTTTTCCCTTTCTTCATCATAACGGAAGAAGAAACACCACTATAAGTCTCCTTGCCAATCTGCTCTTTTTTAAATTTCTTTTTTTGGCTTATTCTTTTCAGTATCTGTAACTAACTGATTTATAAGATCTCCCTTTAGCTACCTGCGACATAATTATAAGATGATGCGACAAAAATATAAACCCATCTGCGACATAATTATAAACTCTTGGAGATTTGGTGCGACAAAATTATAAAGATATGGGATTTGCGGTAATTAACAGATTTTTTATCTCTCCTTCTCCTGTAGTATTGGTTTTGGGCCTTTTCCTCTGTACTCCATATAGGCATTCTTGAGTTTGCTGCGACAAAATTATAAGGAAATAAATGCCTTCATGGCCTTGTAGAATCCTAAGACAAGTTTGGTGATATGAGAAGAGATAGGTACAGGGGGGCAAATCAAGAGAAAGCCTTCTTTTTCTTGATTTGTATGGGAGACCAGGCTCTTGGATGATTTGCAATGAAACTTTCCTCGGTAAAATTGCAACAACGTCTTAAATCGCTGAAAAATGCCCTTTTTCCTTTTTAGTAGTGTGAAATTGAAGAGAGGGGGAGAAGTTGTCTTTGCTATTATGTGATAGATGGAAAAAGAGAAGTATTACCCAAAATATTATGGTGTAGCACTTCTCTTCTTTCTCTTGACCTTCCAGCAACAGAGGACTCTTCTACGTTTCCGATTCTAGGCTAGAAATTGTAAGGCAAAAAACTAGTTCTCTGTATTTTGTGGAACGATTTCTTCATGCAGCCTGTTATGAACTGTGAAAAAATCATTTATTGACTTTATCTATTATTTCTTTCCATTTTTCAGGAGAGTAAGCTGTAACAACTGTAAGAACTGAAACGCCAAGAACAAAAAGTAACATCATATGAATACTCGTTTTCCGTGTGAACCCACGACAGACCTGCTGCAACTAGTAATTTAAAAATATTATTCCCTCTCCCCAAATCCCGAAGATTAAAAGGTGATAGGCTTTTTACGTGCAAGCAAATGCGATAAATACGAGTAAACATGATGCAAGGAATTTCTGTATCTTTTTTCGGTAGCCATCGGCTGCTTAGACAAAAAATCAGAAATAACCTTCAGGTGGTACTTGCAGGTTTACGTTTATCGTAATTTTGCAAAGTAAAAACCTGGCTCCTTGATATTGGACATGGGAGCGATAAGGAGATGGAAAGAATCATCGTTACAGTAGGTAAGGAGTCTATATTCGCAATACCTATCAAGAAGTTACTGTGAAGGCCCCCATTGCTGTGACTTCGGAAGTGGTATCAATGGCTTTCACCTGGATGATCATGAAAACAAATGCTATTTTCAGTTGAATTCTGTCAGAAATCTCTAGTTCAGGAAAAAAAGATGCAGATGTGAATAAAAATAGACACCATAGCAATATCTTTGTAGGCGAAAGTGTGTCCTAAGACAGAATGAAGTCTGATATTGGCTATATTGATGGATTTCTGTCGTAACTTCTAAAGAGATGGTGGCAGACCCACCGCATTCGGCATGCAGGTGCTGATTGCAAACCACTTTGTGCTGCTCTGATGGAAACTGATGGGTAGTGAACGACAATTGAAAGACTTCCGTAAGGTTGGCAAGGTATGTGTCAAGGAGATGAACGCAAGTGAACCATTGATGAAGCATCGTTAGCAAAGTTAGCAAGTCACATCAAAACCAAGGTGTTTTCCAAATCTTGGGATAATGGCAGAGGAAACCTGTTTACTGTCTGCTGGGTGTGCAGTGTAGAGATGGCATGAACTTGACATGGGCTCTTTAGAGGAACAGGAGAAATAGGCATGGAATGCCAAGGGAAAATGCCGAGAGCTGTGACACGCAAGGCAGAAAGTACCGATGTCCATGTCTGTGGCGGACTACCTCGTAGTAGTGTTGAAGTCTCTGTAATGGGGATGGAGTGAAGGGGGTAGCGTGCTTAGCCAAATTTAAAGTCCAACTTAAGAAATTGAGGATGAAACAATGAACGAGGCAAAACCTTTTGTAATAGACAAGCGATTGGTGTGGGAAGCTTACCACAAGGTGAAAGAAAACAAGGGTAGTGCGGGTATCGATAAGGTTGACCAAAAGACATTTGATAAAGAAATGTCCAAGAACCTTTATAAGATATGGAATCGCATGAGTTCCAGTTGCTACTTTCCCAAAGCGGTGAAACTGGTAGAAATACCAAAATCCAATGGGGGTACTCGCCCTTTGGGCATACCAACGATTGAAGATAGAATAGCGCAGCAGGTAGTAGTATCAGTACTGACTCCTATTCTCGAACCTATCTTCAAGGAAGATTCCTACGGCTATCGTCCAGGTAAGGGAGCGCACCAAGCCATAGCCAAGGCTAAGGAGCGCTGCTATGTGACTCTCTGGGTGCTTGATATGGACATCAGTAAGTTCTTCGACACAATCAATCATGAATTGTTGATGAAGGCTATCCGCAAGCATACAGAGGAGAAATGGGTACTTCTATACATTGAGCGGTGGCTCAAGGTTCCCTATCAGACATCGAAAGGCGAAGTGATAGAGCGAACGATGGGAGTTCCCCAAGGTTCTGTGATAGGTCCGGTTTGGCAAACTTGTTCCTTCATTACGTCTTTGACGAATGGATGTTGCGTAACTATCCAACGATTCCGTTTGAGCGTTATGCTGATGACACCATCTGCCATTGCGTATCTAAGAAACAAGCCCAGTTCTTGAAAGCTGTTTTAATGAAACGCTTTGAGGAATGTGGATTGAAACTGAATGAAGAGAAGACAAAGTCTAAATCTACTTGTACAAAAATATATGCATTAATAACTTCTGATACAAGTTTCAAACCTAGATGAAAAACAGATAAACCTGAAGAGTAAATACAAAAAAGAGGGTGTATCATAACTCTATGATGCACCCTCTTAGCTTTATTTACTTATGTTATTTTTAGTTTTACTATCTTTGGTCTTGCAAATATTTCATCCAAAACATCTACAGGAATGCCCATGATTTTGCCCATAGTCTCTACATTATAATACAAGTTGTTCACAATCAAATCATACATCTTATTAAAGACGGTAGGTTTGTCGAGATAAACAGGTATAGGCTCTTTTTTGTTCCATCTATTTCTACTAAATTCAATTCTTAAGAGTTTATACTTCTCATCGGTAATTCCTCCTAGTTGTTTTGCTCTCTGAACTATTGCACCCATTGATGTTAGCCAATATGATTTATAAGATGCTAATTGTGACATTTTTATGTTTACGAATGCTCTTCTAGTCTCACTTTCAGGAAGAAGGAACTCTGCGGCAAACTCATTTGCCTCTTTCTCCTTGTCTCTTTGTTCGTTAACAAATAAAGCTATGTTTTCGTGCATAAGACTATGTCCTAGCTCATGAGCAATTGTCCATCTTATTCTATCATTACTACAATTTTTGTTCACTATTATCAGATGAAATCCATTGTCTGTGATAAGTGAAACTCCATCGAAATCCTCATAAGGACAATCCCAAAAGTATATGAATACACCATTCTTTTCCAAGATGGTGCACAAATCCTTTATCGGTGTAGTTCCCAGCTTGCATTGTCTTCTTATCTGTCTAGCAACTTCACTTGGCGAGATTCCTTGCTCCAAGTCGTAATCTCCTAGAGTGTAGTCGGGCAGCTCTACATTGTCGCTCATCCAATCAAAGCAATAAGCAATTAATGAAATTGTTCTGTCAATTTGTTTTCTACTAGCTGCATTTATCGAGGCTCTCTTTCTGTAGTGCTTATTCTCAACATCGTTGCTAATATTGAGATTCAAGAAATCCATAGGAAAGTTTAAATACAGCATTATTCTTTCAACAGTCTCATCAGACAAAGATTCTATGCCCTTTTCATACTTTGACAGATTAGACTGAGAAAGTCCACTCACGGCAGCAGACAAGGCTTTTTGTGTTAAGCCTCTGTATTCCCTTGCAAAAATAAGCTGTTTACTTTTCATCTTTCTATATTTTTTTATAAAGCAAAAGTAAGTGGTGCGTTCTGGTTATTTACTCTGCTTTCTTGTTTACGTTTTCCTGTCTTAAACGAACCGCTGGTTTCTCCGTCTCTTCCAATGGCTGTGCAACAGGTTTTGTTACCACATCATCAAGGTCAGCAATCCACTTAACTTCATTATCGTAATAAACGATTCTTGGGCTTAGCAGCTCACCATGACTATTCTTAGTATATCCGAATAGAAGTATAGCGTCTTCTTTTGCCTCCTCACAATCAAACAGCGATACTTGCTGTTGAGTAGTGATGGCATCAGAAAGCATTGTCGGAATGTATGAAGGTTTACTATTCTTGTTTAATTTCTTAATCAGCATAGATATTCCTTCCCATCTGAAAATGATTCTGCCATACTTACCTAACGTCCACTTATCGGGAAAATGCTCCATAAAGCTTTGAGCAATACAAGCATTTAAAATACCCGAATCTATTCTCACCCTAACCTCCGGTCGAAGCTCTTGAATAACTACGTTATAATGCTCCAAACCATTATTGTATGCTACAAATAACTCTTGAAAGTTATCTTTTAGCACCTCCAAAGCATCTTTTTTAGAGATTCTTCTTCGTTTTTCAAAGATTTTTTGTACCTTTGTCGCCATAAAATATAATCATTTTGTGGACGCACCACTTTATTGAATCAGCCCTTGTTGGTAGCAGGGGCTTTTTCATGACGCAAAGATATATATTTTTTCTCAAAACTTGTATATATTTTCGGGAGATTTTTGTATTTTTAATACTTTCCCTCTTTTTGGGGTATAGTGAATCCAACAAGCAAGTGCCCAAAAATACAGGAATTGTTGAAAATTGTAGGCTGTGAATAGGTATTCTTATTTGCAGCCGATTTGACTTCTTATGAAGAGCTGATTCGCTATTATTTCTGTTCAGTTGAAGTTTGAAAAGACTGACGAACATCGTGTTGTTATTTCGATGTATGATTTTCCAAGTCAATTTATGAGTCAGAATACATACCAATAGTTCGTTAATAATTCAATAATGTGCTAAGCAGCTATACGCTGTAAGCACG
>ENA-OYWI01000166-OYWI01000166.1-human-gut-metagenome-genome-assembly--contig:-NODE-166-length-23568-cov-6.752350_pt1 | contig 23568 bp, 20 predicted proteins | sample MGYA00244167_ERZ653391 | MGnify/ENA primary metagenome ERZ653391 (study PRJEB26926, sample SAMN06165005) | human gut metagenome | biome: ENVO:00009003; feature: ENVO:2100002; material: ENVO:00002003...
GAATGGCATTATAGTTTCATCAGACATAATCTTCTATATTATATTAAGGTGATGTAATTCGTTATTATTCTTCCAGAATCCTTCCAAACAAGTCGGTCAGCCGTTTGATCGGATTGTTGGCTTCTTTCAAACTCTTGATTTCTTTTTCCAGGTCGCGTATTTGGTTCAAAGCTTCTGCCACTCCCAGATCGCGTGCTTTGGCCAGTTGCGACAAGGCATTTTTGTATTTGCCTGCCTCTTTCAGCTCTTTTGCGTTTCTTATCAGGCTCTCGCAAGTGGCTTTTCGCAGCTTCTCCTCTTCCTCTGCTTTCTTGGCTGCCGCTGCTATTCTGGCTGCTTCTTCTTTCTCTCTTTTCCTTTTGTCTTCCACATTCTCGCCGCTTTCATCGAAGAGAGGTACTTGGATAGGACGTTCCGGGCGGTAACAGTTCTCTTTCCCGGCTCCTAGCAAAGCGATGATTGTATTGCATGTACCATCTTTTTTCAGTTCCATCATGCCACCTTTCAGGCTTAGCTGGCTTTCTTTGGCCATTCTTACCTTTTCTACTTTGGTACGGTTGCTGAATGCTTCCTCCATATTCTTTAGATTGGCGGCACCGCCGGTAATGATAGCTCCTGCCAGCAGTTTGTCTTCATATCCCGAAAGAACAATCTGGTTCCATACATTGGCCAGTATCTCATTGACACGCGCTTCTACGATGTCTTCCAGTAAGTGTGACTCAATACTGCATTTCCCGTCCAGCGAGTAGGTAGGGTTGTCATCTCCGTCTTCCGACTTGTCGGCATAGGCATTGCCGTATTTCTTTTTCAGTTCTTCGGCATCTTCCTCTTCAATCTGCTGGCTGCAAATGTCTTTGGTGATGTTGCTTCCTCCCAGTGGGATGACTGCCAAATGGCGGAGTATGTTGTTTTTGTAGACAGATACGGTAGTCGTATCTGCGCCAAAGTCGATGAACATGCAGCCCGAACGTTTTTCACTGTTGGTCAGTACGGCATTGGCCAGAGCCAACGGTGAGATGATGTAGTCGGCTATTTCGATTCCTGCCTGTTTGAAACATTTGTCAATGTTCTGCTTCACGCTGCTGCGGGCGATGATATTAAGGAAACGCCCTTCTATATGATCGCTGGGAACTCCTACAGGATCGGCCAGCAGGTTGATGCCTACTTTATATTCCTGGGGGGCCACTTCCAGTATTTCCTGGTCTATGATGGGGACTTCGCGGTTGCTGTCCATGATGGAGTCAATCAGTTCCTGTGAAATTTTGGTTTCTTCTTCCAGATGACGTACCTCCGTATTACGGATGGTGCGTAGAGATTGTCCTCCGATACCTACATAGACCTTTCCGATAGAAGCCTTTAATGTCGATTCCAGTTTCTTGATAATCGAAGTAAGGCTTTGTGCGGTTTTGTCCAGATTGTAAATCACTCCCTTACGGATAAAATCCGAAGAGTTTTCGCTGGCGAGGGCCAGCACTTGTATGCTTCCGTCCGCATGTTTCTTTCCTGCAATACCTGTGATCTTGGAGGATCCCAGTTCTATTGCTACTATAAAATCTGTTGCTGCCATATCTTACTTCTCTTTTTTAGTACAAATAATCTGATTATTAAATTCCAGACTGATGCGGCTGTACTTGTTCCAGCCTACTTGGTTCAGTCCTTTCTCATAAAAAGTTTTTAGTTTCTCGAACTTTTCCTCATAATTTCCGGGCTTGCCTAAGAATATGATATGTTCGCCAACCCGTGGAACCAGTTCCAGTTCTTTGGCTTGTGTCACATTGATCTGCTCTATCTGGGCATCCCATAGCGGATGGGCCTGTAGAAAGACTCCTAAGGTATATAGTTCCTTGACGGCAAAATCACGATCCACGTATCCTGTAACAACAGCTACGTGTGCCGAACTGTTGGGTATCGGCATGATTTTTCCTTTATTGTCAATATAATAGTTGTCTCCGTTGTTTGCCATCACTCTGAGGATGGGGAGGCGCTGTGTCACTTCGATACCTATCTTGCATCCCGGTGTACGGTAACATTCCACATTTTCAATCAAGGGATGTTGGCTGAGCTCTTCTTCCAGCAGGCGGGTGTTGATGTCGCCCATCTTCTTACCCACAGGGGAGAGCTTCTTACCGTTCAGTAAGCGGAGTATCCCTTTCTGGCTGATAAAACCATGGTCTATACTGTCCTTGATAATCAATTCCATACCCTTGCAAACCTGGTCGGCAGGCTTGGTGTTGAAAGCGGTAACGGCTACAATAAGGTAGGCGGTTATCAGCAACAGAAACAGGAGTATGAGAATTTTCTTTATCATTTTTTATTCAGTAATCCGCAGATTTGGGGTACATAGTTATCTATGTCGCCCGCACCCAGGGTGATTAATACTTCTATATCTTTCTTGCTCAGTACGTCTAGAATTTCTTCTTTCTTGCACATGCTCTTCTCGATGCCCGGACGCAGATGGTCGTAAATCAGTTTGCTGGTGACGCCGGGGATGGGTTGCTCGCGTGCCGGATAGATATCTACCAGGATGACTTCGTCCAACAAGGAAAGGCTGTCGGCGAAATCTTTGTAGAAATCACGGGTACGTGTGTAGAGGTGCGGCTGGAAAACAGCCGTCAGCTTCTTGTCCCGATAGAGGGCACGCATGGAGAGTATGCTTTGTTTTATCTCGGAAGGATGGTGCGCATAGTCGCTCAGGAAAACCACCTTGTCGTTCTTTATCTTGAAATCGAAACGACGGTCTACTCCGCGGAAACTTGCCATACCTCTCTTTATTTCTTCGTCAGTCAATCCGCTCATCTGCGCCAAAGCCATGGCGGCTACCCCGTTCTCAATGTTGATGCTGACGGGGACACCCAACTGTATATTGGGGATATTTCCCAAGGGTGATACGTAATCAAAGAAAATCTCACCGTTCCCAATACGGATATTCTCTGCATGAAAGTCACCCTCTTCTTGGGAATAGGTGTACAGTTTCACACCATTCTGCAAAGCCGGTTGCAGCTCGATGCCTTTACGTATAATCAATGCACCTCCCGGCTGGATGAGTGAGGTGTATTTGCGGAAGCTTTCCAGATAAGCCTCTTTGGTTCCGTAGATATCCAGATGGTCGGGATCGGTTGCGGTGATCACCGATATGTAGGGCGAGAGCCAATGGAAAGAACGGTCGAACTCGTCGGCTTCAATAACCATGTATTCACTGCTGTCAGACAACAGCAGGTTGGTGCCGTAATTCTTTGAGATGCCTCCCAAAAAGGCGTTGCATCCTACATGGGATTGGTGTAACAGATGGGCTGTCATGGTAGAAGTGGTGGTCTTACCGTGAGTGCCGGCTACACAAAGTCCTTTTCCTGCATGGGTAAGCATTCCCAATACCTGCGAACGTTTATGTATCTCGAAACCGTTTTCCCGGAAATAGGTAAACTCTTTATGTGTATCGGGGACAGCCGGAGTATAGACAACCAATGTAGTTGCCGGGTCGCGGAATGCATCCGTTATCAGTTCCGTGCTTTCTTCGTAATGGATGGCTGCTCCTTCTTCTATCAGCTTTTCTGTCAGTTCACTGGGCGTACGGTCATATCCGCCTACCTTCTTGCCTTTTGACAGGAAGTAGCGTACCAATGCGCTCATGCCGATACCTCCGGCACCGATGAAATAAACAGATTTTAATGTGTTAACGTCCATTTTCTTTTCTGTATTTATCAGCCAGTTTGAATACCTCCCGGGCAATAACGTTGGCTGAGTCGGTAAAGGCTAATTTAGCAATATTTGTACTTAAACTTTTCAATGTTTCCGGCTGTTTCACGGTTTCAACCGCTTTGTCCAGCAGAGCTTCTTTGGCAGCGGCGTCCTTGATATAGAGTGCTGCGTTTTTATTGACCAGCGCCAGTGCGTTCTTGGTCTGATGATCTTCGGCCACATTAGGCGACGGAACCAGAATGACGGGTTTCTGCAACAAACAGAACTCGGAGATGGAACCTGCTCCGGCACGGCTGATTATTAAATCGGCAGCACTGTATGCGGCGGCCATATCGCTGATAAAATCGGTTACGTGGAGCATTGGTAACTCACCGGCCTGGGCTACTGCGGCGCGTGCTTCGCCGATATATATTTTCCCGGTTTGCCAGATAAACTGCGCGCCGGATGCTTTAATCTTGTCCAAACCTTCCATCACGCAGTTGTTGATGGTGCGTGCTCCCAAGCTTCCTCCTACAATCAGGATTGTTTTCTTGGATGGGTCCAGCCCGAAGGAGCGGATAGCCTCTTCACGGCTGATGTGATGGTTGCGCAGTCCTTGGCGGACAGGGTTTCCGGTCAGGATAATCTTGTCTTTTTCAAAGAAACGTTCCATGCCGTCGTATGCCACGCATATTTTGCAGGCTTTCTTTGCCAATAGTTTGTTGGTTACTCCGGCATAAGAGTTCTGCTCTTGTATCAGTGTCGGAATACCCATCATCCCGGCCATTTTCAAAGTAGGACCGCTGGCATATCCGCCTACACCTACTGCTGCATGTGGCTTGAAATCCTTGATGATTTTACGTGCCAATAGCTGGCTTTTGACCAATTTGAAAAGAACCGAAACATTTTTCAATAAGTTCTTACGGTCGAATCCGGCAACAGGTAATCCTTTTATAGGGTATCCGGCAGCAGGAACGCGTTGCATCTCCATTCTGCCTTCAGCGCCTACGAACAGGATTTCCGCTTCGGGATGTTGTTCCTTGATGGCGTTGGCAATAGAGACTGCGGGGAAAATGTGTCCCCCGGTTCCTCCTCCGCTGATGATGATTCTTAAATTTTCTTCCATAATTCCTTTTTAGTCGAATTATTCGCAAAAGTATAAATAATACTTTTAAAATGAATGGTTTATATTATATTTCTTCTTCCGGCTCCCGCTTCCCGGCTGCGTTCAGCATTGCCTTCAAGTCATCGGGCAGCGAGTTCTCCTCCGGCGGGAGGGAAGTGGTGGCATTGTTACCCGACGGAAGTGTGGTAATGGCTTCCTGCATGGCAGCTACCATTTCCTGATGCCGTTCGGTCTTGGCTGCCAGTTCGGCTTCTTTCTGCGCTTGTTGCTCGGCGGCTTTCTGTTCTTCTTTCTCAGCCACGTAGCGGCTGACACTTAATATCATACCGATGTAGGCGCAGTTGATGAGTGTAGAGGTTCCTCCTTTGCTGATAAGCGGCAGGGGTTGTCCGGTGACGGGGAACAGACCTACGGCCACCATCATGTTAAGCATCGCCTGAGATACCAGCAACAGGGCGATGCCCATCACCAGAAAGGCAGGAAAACTTTTTTCACTTCTTCGGGCTATTTTACCCGCCCGCATCAACAGCCAGATGTAGAGAATCACTACAAAGGCGCCTCCCAGCAACCCCAGCTCTTCTATGATTATAGCAAAGATGAAGTCCGAGAATGCTTGTGACAGGAAATCCCGCTGCACACTGTTACCCGGCATCTTTCCTATGATGTTGCTGGAGGCGATAGCAATATTGGCGTGTGCTATCTGGGCGTCCTTGTCTATATCATATTTGGCGGCGGGAACGGCTTCTTTGTCCTCAAAGAAGCCTTTTATACGGTTCTGCCAGGTTTCTACACGGTGCATCATGGGGACTTTGTTCAGTTTGTGTGTGGGCATAATCATCACTATGCCTACAAAAAAAGCCACCATAACTCCGGCTATTCCCATTAACTTGGCCAATTGCTTCCAGGGTACCCGGCCGATCACCATCATTAAAAAGACTACTCCGAAAAGCAGTGCTGCGGTAGAGCCGTTTTCGGGAGCAATCAGAATGAAAACAATTCCGGTGATCCACATGATATATTTAAATGCTTTCGGATTGGCATTGTCTTCTTCCTGAAATTTGGATAGAATAAATGCGGTGACAATAATCACGGCCATTTTTGCCAGTTCGGAAGGCTGGAACTGGATACCGAAGAAAGTCATCCAACGGGCTGCACCATTGACACGGTCTCCGGTAATCAATCCCATACCCATTACAAATATCAGCAATAATGTCGATAGGGGTAGCAGGAAGACGGGAAACACACGGAAATATTTGTAGGGAATGTTATGTACCAGTACCACAATGCACACACCTACCATCAGGATGACACTGTGCTGGGTGATAGGTCCCCAATGATCCCCACTTTTGTAGGTAAGCGTGCTGGCGGCACTAAATACCTCGACGATAGAGATCAGACAAAGAAACAGGAAAATAATCCAGATTACTTTGTCGCCCTTGAACAAGTCTTTTATCAGATCCATTATCTATATACCTTAATACTATATTACAGGTTTCTTACACATTCCTTGAACTGCTCGCCACGGTCTTCGTAACTTTTGAAAAGGTCGAAGCTGGCGCAGCATGGACTTAATAGTACGGTTTCGCCTTTCTTGGCCATCCGGTAAGCAGCGTCTACGGCATCCTTCATGCTTTGTACATCGGCTACAGGCAGGCCGAACTTGTCAAAGAAATCATGCAATTTCTCATTGTGCAATCCCATGTAGATCAATCCGGTACATTTTTCTTTTACCAAGTCGGCAATTTCGTTATAGTCGTTGCCTTTGTCTTTCCCGCCTAATATCAGGATGGTTTTGGTTTTCATGCTTTGCAAAGCATACCAGCAGGAATTCACATTGGTAGCCTTGGAGTCATTGATATAATCCACCCCTCTTACCCGGCAGACTTTTTCAAGGCGGTGTTCCACTCCCTTGAAATCACCCAAGGCCTCGCGGATACACTCTTTGCGGATACCCGCCAGGTTGGCAGAGATACCGGCCGCCATGGAGTTGAACAGATTATGGGTTCCGGTCAGCGCCAGTTCCTCCTGTTCCATGTTGAAAGCGATTGGTTCTGTAAAATAAACCTTGTCCTGTTCCACGTATGCGGCGGTTCCTTCCTCTTTCCTTTCGGCAAAAGGGTAGTAATGGCCATGAATGCCATATTTGTGTAATTCACGCTGGATGATGGGGTCATCGTTCCAGAAGATGAAGGCATCGTCCGGGGTCTGGTTCTGGATAATGCGGAATTTTGCATCCACATAGTTTTGCATCTGGTGGTCGTAACGGTCCAGATGATCCGGCGTGATGTTCATCAATACGGCAATGTTGGCATGGAACTTGTACATATTGTCCAATTGGAAACTGCTTAACTCGATCACATAATAATCATAGTTGCATTCTGCTACCTGATATGCCAGACTTTGGCCGATATTTCCGGCTAGTCCCACATTCATACCTGCTTTCTTGAAGATATGATAAATCAGCGAAGTAGTTGTTGTTTTTCCATTACTTCCTGTAATGCAAATCATTTTGGCATTGGTATAACGTCCCGCAAATTCTATTTCGGAGATGATAGGGGTGCCTTGTGACTTTAACTTAAGAATCATCGGGGCATCATTCGGAATACCCGGACTTTTGATTACTTCATCCGCATTCAGAATGAGAGATTCGGTATGTTTGCCTTCTTCCCATTCGATGCCTCGCTCGTTCAGCATGTTTTTGTATATGTCCTTAATCGTGGACATGTCTGAAACGAAGGTGTCGAAACCTTGTTTCTTTGCCAGAACGGCTGCTCCCGCACCGCTTTCTCCGGCTCCTAGTATGACAATTCTTTTAGCCATAATCTTCGTTTATCTTATCTTATCTTTAATGTAATAATCGTAATTGCAGCGAGTACGATGGTGACAATCCAGAAGCGTACCGTGATTTTTGACTCATGGAATACGCTGTTGGGTTTCATGAACAGATAACTGCAATTGGGGTCTAACTGTGCTAATGTAGTGCGGAAATGGTCGTGGATAGGGGCACGTTTGAATACGCGTTGCAAATGTCCTTTCTTTTTTCCGCTTTTGAAATATCTCACCTGTAGAATGACCGAAAGGTTTTCTACCAAGAAGATTCCACAGAGAATAGGTATAAGCAACTCTTTATGAATGATGATTGCAAATACCGCTATGATACCACCAATGGTCAAGCTGCCGGTATCGCCCATAAATACTTGGGCGGGAAAAGCATTGTACCAAAGGAAACCGATCAGTGCGCCGATGAAGGAGCAGATAAAGATTACCAGTTCTTCACTGCCGGGAATGTACATGATATTAAGGTATCCTGCATATTCGATGTGGCTGGATACGTATGCCAATATGCCTAAGGTAAGACCGATGATAGCAGAATTTCCGGCTGCCATCCCGTCCATCCCGTCATTCAGGTTGGCACCGTTAGATACGGCAGTAACTACGAAGATGGTAACTAATACGAAAATAATCCAACCTACAGTTTGGGCATTATCTCCCAGGAAGCCTACGAAATCAGCATAATCCAAATTATTATTCTTGAAGAAAGGAATCGTAGTTTTAGTGGATTTCTGATCTTGTTCTTTGTGCACCACTTCTACAATTTCTCCCCCTCTTTGTATTTCTACGTTCTCACGGATAACAACGCTCGAACTTAAATATAAGGTGAGTCCCACAATGAGTCCCAAACCTACTTGGCCGATGATCTTGAATTTGCCGTGCAACCCTTCTTTGTCTTTACGGAAGACCTTGATATAGTCGTCCAGAAAGCCTAACGTACCCAGCCAAATGGTGGTAATCAACATTAATATCATGTAAATATTATGCAGCTTCCCCAACAAGAGGCAAGGTATGAGAATTGCGACAATAATAATTATACCTCCCATCGTCGGCACACCAACTTTTTTCACATTAAAAGGGTCTATAGATGCGTCACGTTGGGTTTCGGTTATTTGTTTACGTTTGAGCAGGTTGATGAAATATTCACCGAAGATAGCTGAGATCAACAATGATAAAATGATTGCCATCAATGAACGGAATGAAACGTAACCGAACATACCGGCTCCGGGAAAATCAAACTTTTCTAAATATTGAAATAAATAATATAACATCTTTTGGTTGGTTTATTCATTAGCAAAAATTTCTCTTAATACTTCTTTATCGTCGAAATGGTGCTTTATACCTTTGATTTCCTGATAATTTTCGTGTCCTTTCCCGGCAACTAAAATGACATCTTTAGCTTGGGCCAGCATACAAGCTGTACGGATCGCTTCTTTACGGTCGGCTATGCTTATCACTTTACGCATATCCTCTTTAGTCAGCCCTGCCAGCATATCATTGATGATTTCCTGCGGCTCTTCAAAACGGGGATTGTCAGAGGTGATAATGACTTTATCGCTTTGCTTTACCGCTTCTTGTGCCATCAAGGGGCGTTTGCCTTTATCGCGGTTGCCGCCGGCGCCTACTACCGTAATTACATGACCTTTGCCATTCAGGACCTCGTGAATGGCATTCAGCACATTTTCCAAGGCATCCGGAGTATGGGCATAGTCCACAATGGCGGTGTATCCCTTGGGTGAGCGCAGTGAGTCAAAACGCCCGGCAACGGGGCGAAGAGTACTCAATGCCAGCAATACCTCTTCTGTCTTTTTCCCAAGCAGGCAGGCTGCTCCATAGACTGCCAGCAGGTTGGAAGCATTGAAACGTCCGATGAACTGTACATTGACTTCCACATTATTTATATCAAGCAGCATTCCTTCGAATCCATCTTCCAGCACTTTTCCTTTAAAATCACTCAAGCTGCGCAGCGAATAGGTGTGTACCTTTGCTTTGGTATTTTGAGTCATGACCAATCCGTTTTTGTCATCCAGATTGGTTAAGGCAAAGGCTGTTTTAGGCAGACCGTCAAAGAATGCTTTTTTGGCTTTCAGATAGTTCTCTACAGTTTTATGGTAGTCCAGATGGTCACGGGTAAGGTTGGTAAATATACCGCCTGCGAATTTTAAACCACCGATCCGTTTTTGTGCTACAGAATGTGAGCTTACTTCCATAAAGGCATATTTGCATCCTTCATCTGCCATGCGCCCCAGCAGTTTGTTTAGTGTAATAGGGTCAGGGGTGGTATGGTCAGTTGGAATGGCTTCCTCATCTATATAATTGCATACAGTGGAAATGAGTCCTGTCTTATATCCGAATTTACGGAACATATTATATAATAAGGTGGCAATAGTCGTTTTTCCGTTGGTGCCTGTAACACCGACCAGTTCCAATTTCGAGGTGGGGTCGCCGTAAAACGTAGTTGCCAGTTTCCCGACAACGTCTTCCGTATCGTTCACTTTGATGTAGGTAACATTCTCAATCAATGTCTCAGGAAGATTCTCACATACCACTGTACGGGCTCCTTTTTCTATTGCTTTTTGAATATAAGTGTGTCCGTCAGTCTGCGTTCCTTTTACAGCAACGAAAATATGACCAGGCTCTATCAGGCGCGAGTCCATGTTTATTCCCGAAATTTCTTGGGATGCATCACCTATGATTTCATTGACTGTTATTCCTTTAATAATCTTTTCCAGTTTCATATTCTTCCTGTTACACTGTTAATTTAATCGTAATTGTATGGTTTGTCCTTTGCGCAAAGTGTTGCCGGCCGGGATACTTTGTGACTTCACTTTACCGATGCCGGTAATGCGGGCTTTCAATCCCATGCTTTCAAGCAGATAGATAGCATCCTTTGCGCCCATACCAATAACACTTGGTACAAGTTTATTGTTAATGTCTTTTTTGTTGAATAATACATTGTCCGGATTACTAGTCACATTTCCCCATACCGGTTTGCCTTCGGTTGATTGTTCCGAAACTCCGGATGAATTTACATTTATCCGGTTCAGTACATAATGCGCCGCACTTATATCCCCGTTTTTCACATCCGGAATAAGGATAGAAGTTGAGTCTTTTGCTTCTTTCAAATCTTGTGCCAGATGTTTGGCAAATACGCGTTCGGCAATTTTACTGAACACGCTGCCGGCCATCAAACCACCCGAGGCGGGGAGTCCAGGTTTCTGGATGGCTACAATGCAACTGTATTTAGGCGATTCTGAAGGAAAATATCCACAGAAACTTACCAAATAACGGCGTGTGCCATTCGTGTACCCGGCTTTTCCTTGTGAAACCTGTGCAGTACCGGTTTTCCCGGATACATGGAATTGCTTGGATCCTGCTTTCTTTCCCAGTCCTTCGCTGACGACTTTTTCCAAAATCGTTTGTATCTCGCTGATAGCCTTGGGGGAAGCGATGGCCGGGTTGAGTATTTCAGGAGCAATATCTTCCACGACCTGCCCGTCTTTGACTATTGATTTCACAAAACGGGGCTTGACCATTACTCCGTTATTGGCTATAGCATTATAAAATGCCAGTGTATTAATGGGGGGAATTTGGGTTTCATAGCCAATAGACATCCATGCCAGTGCAGTACGTGACCAATTGCTCAAGTCTTTGTTGGGGATGCGGATGTTCGGCTTGCCGGCACCGGGAATATCGAGATCTAACGGAGTGGCAATGCCTACTCGATGCAGTCCGCGTACAAACTTTTCCGGATTATCATGATAATGATCATCGATCAACCGCGATACACCGATGTTTGAGGACACCATCAATGATTTTGTTGTGTTGATAGTGCCGTAGCCTCCACGATGCCAGTTATGATCTTTCATATAGCGGCCGTGCATCATATAGACCCCGTTACCGGTTTCCACCACCGTTTCCGGAGTGATGACTCCGTCGTCCAGCGCTACCAGTATGGATGCGGTTTTGAAAGTAGAGCCTGGCTCCATCATGTCTGAGATAGCGTTATTGCGTATTTCTCTGTAAATGCCGTCATTGCATTTGGTCATGTTGACGATAGCTTTGATGTCTCCCGTCTGCACTTCCATCAGAATGGCAACGCCTACAGTAGCGTTGATTTCTTTCAATTCATCCACCAATGCTTTTTCTGCGATGTCTTGCATACCTACATCAATGGTTGTAATGATATCACAGCCATCTACAGGAGGAATATCTACAATGTTCAGGTATTTGTTCATTACCTTTTGACGGTGAGTGATACCGTTTCTGCCTTTTAATATGGAATCGTATGAAAGTTCCAGCCCGTTCTTTGCACCTTGTTCTATATCTGGATACATATCTCCCAATGTACGCATTGCCAGTGAGCCAAAAGGCTTTTTCCGTTGATTGAATGCCTGTTCATGGAATCCGCCTTTGTATTTGTTCAGGTTAAATACGGGCAGACGTTTTGCTTCTTTATATTGTATATAAGAAATGCGTTTGGGGTAGAGCAACCAACTGCGGCTCTCTTTTTTTCTTCCGTTTTTGATGTGCTGTTTGAAAAAGGCGGCACTTTTATCAGGGAATATTTCATGTAACCCTTTGCAGATTGTGTCAAGGTTTGCATAAAGAACTGAGTCTTTGATATGTTGTAGCTTCAGCCGTGTCTTTTCCTCTTCTTCGGTTTCGCCCTTCCTTTTATTTATCATGAAGTCCATGTAAATCTTATATTCGGGAAGGCTGCTTGCCATCAGCTGGCCGTCGGATGAGATGATGTTGCCACGGGTAGGACGTACGGTGACGTTTTCTTTTACAAAACGGTCGGCTACGTCTTTCCAGTATTGACGCTCGGCAAACATGATGACGCCGGCTTTGCAGATAATGGCAATGCCTATCAACACCATGACCAGGATGATGAAGGAGAAGCGGAGCATTATGTTTTTTTGGTTGGGCATCATGGGCTTAGTCTTTCTTTATTAAATAAGGACGGTTGGTAGCCGTTTGCAAGGGGCTGTCTTCCGTCGAAATATATTCTTCAATACGTGACTGGCGGCTCTTTTCCATCAGTTCGGAAGAGCGTGTCAATGCATCGTATTTGATATCGATCAAATCTTTTTTCAACTTGTCAATTTCAATGAGTTCCTGTTGGCTGCTATAACGGTTGTCTATGTATAGTACAGTCAGGATCATGATGAGAATCAGCAAACGGGTCTGTCTTTTGAAAAAGTCGTTCGCAAGGATATCTCCTCCTAATATGCTGCGGATAGACATATGCTTGGGCGAAGCAGATTGTCCGTCTTTGGGTTGTTGTGTATTTTGTTTCAGTTCTTCTTCCATCTCGTTATCTCTTTTCTGCAATTCTCAACTTGGCGCTTCGGGAGCGCGGATTGCGTGTCACTTCTTCGTTGCCGGCAACAATAACTTTGTTGTTGACTAGTTTGAAAGGTGTCTGTACATTACCAAAGAAATCTTGTTCGGCCTTGCCTTCTATGTTTCCGGTTTTCATGATATTCTTTACCATGCGGTCTTCTAAAGAGTGATAGGTGATTACTACCAGTCTGCCTCCCGGTTTCAGTGCCTTGGTTGCTGCATAAAGCATTTCTTTCAATGCTTCCATTTCCTGATTTACCTCTATGCGTAAAGCTTGGAACACCTTTGCGAGCTCTTTCTTTTCACGTTCCCGCCCGAAAAGCGATTTGATGACTTCGAGGAAATCACCGATGGTGACAATTTGTTTTACACCTCGGGCTTTAACGATGGCTGATGCCAGTTTGCGGCTGTTCTTCAATTCACCATATAAATAGAAAATATTAGCCAAACGTTCTTCGTCATAGGTGTTCACTACATCAGCAGCTGTCATACCTGCGCGTTTGTTCATCCGCATGTCTAATTTGCCCTCGAAGCGGAATGAGAATCCACGTTCGGAGTCGTCAAAGTGATGTGAGGAAACGCCCAGATCGGCCAAAATGGCATCCACCTCTTCCACGCCATAATAACGTAGGAAGTTGGGAAGGTAGCGGAAGTTACTACGCACAAAAGTGAAGCGGCTGTCGCTTACAATATTCTTCTCGGCATCTTCATCTTGGTCAAAACTATATAGATGCGCGGTGCTATCCAGCCGGCTTAGAATTTCCTTGGAATGTCCTCCGCCGCCGAAAGTGGCATCTACATAAATACCTCCGGGTTGGATGTTCATTCCGTCTACGCTCTCGTTTAATAATACCGGTACATGATATATCTGTTTTGCTTCACTCATTCTATTTCTACGTTGTTATTAGTTCCCATAATTTCTTCCAATTCTTTTCCAAAGTCCTCCGGTGTGATGAAGGGTTTGTCTGCTATTTCTTTAGACCAGATTTCTATAGTGTCGTCCAATCCGATAAAACGTACATCTTGCTGTATTTTAGCTAATTTCAAATATCGTTTTGGAATCAGAAAGCGCCCGTTTCCATCCAATGTGATAACTTCTACATCCGAAACGAACTGACGGAAAATCATTTGGTGTCTGGAATTCCAGCGATTGAGTTTGCAACGTAGTTCGTTCATTTGTTCGTTCCACACATTTTCAGGGTAAAGTACCAGGCAGTCTTGGTAGGTGTCTTTGCGTAAAATCAGGCACTCCTGGGAGGCAGCTTGTAGCTGCTTCCTGAATACGGCAGGCAGGAACACTCTGCCTTTTGCATCCGTCTTTGCTTCAGAATTCCCAAGAAATCGCATGTTTACACCTTATTATATTGTTCAAGGTGTAAAATTACACAATTCCCCACAATTCCCCACAATATTTTAAGAAAATATTTCGAGAAGTTTTCAACAGGCTGTTAATGTAGCTAGTAGCTTGGTAAACAGGAGGTTTAAAATTAATAATTTTATGATAAAAAATAATGGAAAGGGCAGCTTCTCGGAGGTTGAAAAACGAAACCAAACTATTGCACATTCGTTTTTGTTTTGCGCAAAAATGAAAGAATTTGTATAGTTTCATACACAAAAACTCTTAATTTCTTTAGAGATTAAGAGTTTTTTCTGTCATAAATTGCCAATATAAAAAAAGATAAGTTACTTTTGCATGGAAAAGAACGTTTGCAAAATGACTGACGACTCTATATTTTTAATCGACATAGAAAAGATATTGAAAACGAAAGCCGGGAAAAAATATAAATATATTCCCCGTTTTGTCGTTTCGTACCTGAAGCATATCGTGCATCAGGATGAACTGAATGTCTTTTTAAAAGACTCCAAAAATAAAGTCGGAGTTGACTTTCTGGAAGCTTGTATGGAGTTCCTAGATGCAAAAGTGGAGATAAAAGGTTTGGAAAACTTGCCTGAAAACGGTAAATGCACTTTTGTCAGCAATCACCCGCTGGGGGGACAGGATGGAGTTGCTTTGGGGTATATATTGGGAAAACATTACAATGGTAATGTACGCTATTTGGTCAATGATTTGTTGATGAATTTGCATGGTTTGGCTCCTTTATGTATTCCTATCAATAAAACAGGCTCGCAATCCAGGGATTTCCCGAAGATGGTAGAGGCAGGGTTTGCCTCGGATAATCATATCATTATGTTTCCTGCGGGGTTATGTTCCCGTAGACAGGGTGGGGAAATCAAGGATTTGGAATGGAAAAAGACATTTGTCACTAAAAGTATTGAAACGCATCGTGATGTGGTACCTTTGCACTTTGAGGGCCGGAACTCAGACTTTTTTTATAATTTGGCAAATATATGTAAGGCACTTGGCATTAAGTTTAATATTGCTATGCTTTACTTGGCAGATGAAATGTTGAAAAATCGTCATAAAACCTTTACCTTGACCATTGGAAAACCCATTCCTTGGCAAACTTTCGACAAGACAAAGACCCCGGCTCAGTGGGCGCAGTTTGTAAAAGATGTAGTCTACAAGCTATAATAGACAAAAGAGAGAAAAAAGATATGGAAGAAATTATTGCACCGATTAGCAAAGAGATTCTGAAGGCGGAACTTTCCGAGGATAAACGCCTGAGGTTTACGAATAAAAGTCATAATGAAATTTACGTCATAACGTATCAGGATTCGCCCAATGTGATGAAGGAGATTGGCCGGTTGAGAGAAATAGCCTTTCGTGCTGCAGGTGGCGGAACAGGAAAGGCGATGGATATCGATGAATATGACGTGATGGAAAATCCATATAAGCAATTAGTTGTATGGAATCCTGAAGCGGAGGAGATTTTGGGAGGTTATCGTTATCTTTTGGGGGATGAGGTGCAATTTGATGAACATGGGAAGCCTGTGCTGGCTACTGCTCACATGTTTAATTTCTCGGAAGTTTTTTTGAAAGAATATTTGCCTTACACGGTGGAGTTGGGACGCTCATTTGTTACATTGGAATATCAGTCAACCCGTGCCGGTTCCAAGGGATTGTTTGCTTTGGATAATTTGTGGGATGGTTTGGGCGCATTAACCGTGATTAAGCCTAATGTGAAATATTTTTTTGGTAAGATGACTATGTATCCTAGTTATCATCGTCAGGGGCGTGACATGATATTATACTTCCTGAATAAACATTTCGGTGATAAAGATAAATTGATAACTCCGATGAAACCGCTGGAAATAGAAACAGATAAGAAAATGTTGGAAAATCTTTTCTGTTATGATTCCTTTAAAGAAGATTACAAGATCTTGAATACGGAAGTGCGTAAGCTGGGGTATAATATTCCTCCTTTGGTCAATGCATATATGAGTCTGTCTCCTACAATGCGTATGTTTGGAACAGCGATTAATTATGGATTCGGAGATGTGGAGGAAACCGGAATTCTGATTGCAGTCAATGAAATTCTGGAAGACAAACGGGTACGTCATATCGAATCGTTTGTAAAGCAACATCCTGAAGCTATGAAAATAACTTCAGGCGCTCATCCCATACTGACCAAATAATCGGACTAATAGTAATATTTGGGGAAACATTGTCAGGTGCAGATAAAATTTACAGGATTCATCTTGCTCGCATCTGACAATGTTTTTATTATACTGCCGGCAGACTGTTGCCTTTGATTTTCCGGTAGAGGTCGAGCGCATATACGTCTGTCATGCCCGATATGTAATCCAGCACGGCTTGAATTTTTCCATATAAAGTAGGTGCGTTGACATTGTACTGTCCGGATATGCGGTTGATAAGTAGTTGTGAATACGCTTTTTCCGGAGAGCGCACTGCATTAATCATCAGGTCAATCAAGGTACTGATAACCCTGAATCCTGCCAATTCTATGTCCAGCACATCGCTGGAACGATATATTCTTTGAAAGGCAATTGCAGAACAATTGTCATAGGCCTCTTTCAATGGACTGCAAATGTGCATTATCAGGGTGCCTTCAAATTCCCCGGTCAATATCTTTTCTTCATTTTCAGTGAATACTCGTGTGCATTCCTTTATCAGTGCGCCTATGACCGAAGAACGTAAATAAGCTATCTGTTCATTGACGTCTGTTACAATCCGGCAAACTTCTTCAATGCGTTTTCTTCTTTTCTCATCAAAGAACTGCATATACAGTTCTTTGGTTTCATCATGTGTCAGAAGTTTTAATTTATGTGCGTCTTCTATGTCCATCATCTGATAACAAATATCATCTGCGGCTTCTACCAGGTAGACCAACGGATGGCGTGCGTAGCGTAAAGGCTCATCCGGTTTGCTGAGCCGGATAATTCCTAATTCTCCGGCTATTTTCTGATAATCAGCCTCTTCGCTTAAGAAGAAGCCGAATTTTGATTTCTTTCCTGCCAATTGTGAGGAAAAAGGGTATTTTACGATGGACGCCAGTGTGGAGTAGGTCATCACGAACCCTCCTTTCCGTCTTCCTTCAAACTGGTGGGTGAGGATTCGGAATGCATTGGCATTTCCTTCGAAGTGGGTTAAATCATCCCATTCCATCGGTGAAAGTTCTTTTTTCAATGCCATTCCTTGTCCTTCCGAGAAGTAAGTTGAAATGGCTTTTTCTCCCGAATGACCGAAAGGAGGATTTCCCAGATCGTGTGCCAGACATGCGGCTGAAACGATGGAACCTATTTCCGATATATGGGAGTCGGCCAAGGCTGGGTGCTTCTTCAGAAGCTGGCTGGCGACATCGTTTCCTAAAGAACGCCCCACACAAGAAACCTCAAGGCTGTGAGTCAACCGGTTGTGTACAAATACGCTACCCGGTAAAGGAAATACTTGAGTTTTGTTTTGCAAACGACGGAAAGGTGCTGAGAAGATGAGACGGTCATAATCGCGTTGGAATTCGGTACGGTCATCTTTACGGGCCTCGTGTAGTTCTTCCATGCCGAAGCGTTTATTTGATATTAATTGTTTCCAGTTCATAATTCAGGCTTTATCTGTTTGCAAAAGTAAGAAACTTCCGTTTAAAAAACTGTAAACGCTTAGATAAATCCATCTAAATGTGTAAATTCGCACCTTATTAATCATGTGGCAATGTGTTGATTCGTCAATATGCCAATGGGCTGTATCATGTCTGGACTGTGTTTGTTGTCTGCAAATTATTAGCACATTGCCATATAAGCATATTGATAAATTATTAAAATTATGAAAATACAGGTAATCAATAAATCAAAACATGCTTTACCCGAGTATGCTACCGGGCAATCGGCAGGGATGGATATCCGTGCTAATCTTGACGAACCGATTGTGCTGAAACCCTTGCAACGTTGTTTGGTTCCTACGGGACTTTATATCGCATTGCCTGAAGGTTTTGAAGCGCAAATCCGTCCACGTAGCGGGCTGGCTATTAAGAAAGGCATCGGAGTCCTGAATTCTCCGGGCACAATTGATGCCGATTATCGTGGTGAAATTTGTATTATCCTAGTCAATTTGTCATCTGAGGATTTTATGATAGAAGATGGGGAGCGCATTGCGCAAATGGTTGTAGCCCGTCACGAACATGCCGAATGGCAGGAAGTGGAGGTGTTGGACGAAACGGAACGTGGTGCAGGTGGCTTTGGACATACCGGAAAAAAGTAAAAGGAAACAATGAATAGAAGATTGAAATATGTGCCCATGCTATGTGTATGTCTGATAGGCATGCTTGTTTCATGCGGTACGGTGAAGAGAGCTTCCGGCTTGTCCGGAAATAAAGCTGTTGTGGAGGAAAAGGATCCGCTTACTCCGGAGCAGCGCCGTAAATACGACTATTTCTTTTTGGAAGCGCTTCGGATGAAGGAAAAAGGTGACTTGGATGCGGCTTTCGAAATGTATAGTCACTGTTTGGACATTTATCCGCAAGGAGCCGCTACTTTGTTCGAAATTTCCCGCTTCCATATGTTTCTCAATCAGCCGGAAAAAGGGGAGGAAGCTTTGAAGAAGGCAGTGGATGCCGATCCTAAGAGCTTTTGGTATAAGCAAACTTTGGCAGCCTATTATCAAGGTAAGGGAAATTACCCGAAAGCCATTTATGTTTATGAGGATATGGCGAGCCAGTTCCCCTCACGTCTGGAACCGTTGATGGCTTTGATTGATCTCTATACCCGTACCAAGGACTATCAGCAGGTAGTTAATACATTGAACCGCCTTGAAGCCTTGGATGGGAAGTCTGAACAAATCAGCATGGAGAAATTCCGTATGTATCTGGCTATGAACAATGACCAGCAGGCATTTACGGAGATTGAGAATTTGGCAAAAGAATATCCATATGACATGCGTTATCTTACCATTTTGGGAGATGTCTATCTGAACAACGGTAAGGAAGAAGAAGCATACGAAACTTATCAGAAAGTATTGAAGGAAGAACCGGGCTATGCGCCGGCGTTGCTTTCCATGGCTTCTTATTACGAGAAAAAAGGGCAGGATAGTTTGTATCAGGTACAGTTGGATACTATTTTGCTGAATGATAATGTGGATAGCGATACAAAGATGAACATTATGCGCCAGCTTATTCTGCGTTCCGAGCAAACGAACAAGGACAGTACGAAAATAGCAGGCCTGTTTACTTCTATATTGAAGGAAAAACAAGAGAATGCAGATATTGCTATGTTGGCGGCCCAATATCTTCTGACGAAAAAGATGGATAAAGAGGCAACCCCTGTTTTGCACCAAGTGCTTGAAATTGATCCGGAAAATACGCCGGCACGCTTGCAGCTATTGAGTTTTGCCATTCGTGAGCAGAATATGGATGAAGTAATCAAATTGTGTGCTCCTGCTTTAGAATATACTCCGGATGTATTGGAATTCTATTATTATATGGGATTGGCCTATCATCAGAAAGAGAAAACAGACGAGGCATTGGAGGTTTTTAAAAAAGGAGTGAATCAAGTAACAGATAAAAGCAATAAGGATATCGTTTCTGATTTCTATGCCATTATGGGGGATCTTTATCATATAAAGAAGATGAATGTGGAGGCATATGCCGCATACGATTCCGCTTTGGTTTATAAGGAAAACAATATAGGGGCCTTGAATAATTATGCCTATTACCTGTCTGTAGAGCGTAAAAACCTGGATAAAGCGGAAGAAATGAGTTACCGTACCGTAAAGGCCGAACCTACCAATGGTACGTATCTGGATACCTATGCCTGGATACTTTTTGAGAAAGGTAAATATGTAGAAGCAAAAATTTACATTGACCAGGCTATGCAGAATGATGGAAGTAAAAGTTCCGTTGTTGTAGAGCATTGTGGAGATATTTACTATATGAATGGAGATCGTGAAAAGGCTTTGGAATATTGGCAACAAGCGGAAAAATTATCCAAGGAGCCTCCTCAAGAAGGTAGTGAAGAACGTAGTGAAAAGGAATTGAACTTATTGAGAAAGAAAATTGTACAAAAGAAATACTTTGCAGAATGATGAAACGTGTCTGTTTTTATTTGTTTAGCGCTTTGCTGATTATATTTATTTCTTCATGTTCATCTACCCGGAGTATGAAGAAAGGGGTATCTATTGGCAATTTATCCGAGTCGGAATATATGGAAGAGCTGATTAGCCGTTCTCCGGGATGGGATGCAATTACTGCGAAAATGTCATTGGCCGTTGACTTGAACGGTAAAGGACCGACTAAAGTAAATGGTACGTTGCGCATGAAACGTGATGAAGTAATCCAGCTTTCTATCGCTCCATTTTTGGGTATTGAAGTGGCACGTGCTGAAATATCTCCGGACGGAGTTTTAGTGATGGATCGCATGAACAAACGTTATGTACAAGTTCCTTTTGATGAATTGAAGAATCTGGCAAAGGCTGATTTGGATTTTCATACTTTGCAGGCCTTGTTTATGAATGAAATTTTTCTTCCGGGAAAAAAGGTGCTGACTGTCCGTGATATTTCGTCCTTTGCTGTGCGTCCTGAAAACGAAAATGCATTAATAGAAGTTAAGAACGGCAAACATTTCGCCTACCGTTTTCGTACCAATACAAATGATGGGCTGCTGAAAGAAAGTCATATCGGCTTGTCCGGTACCCGGTACGGGATAAATTGGCGTTATGATAAGTTTCGTCCGTTGGAGCAGAAACAGTTTCCGGGAACTATGACGGTTTCTTTTGAAGGGGCTGCCAAACCGGTTACGGCTGTATTTGAACTTTCCCGCCTTTCTACCAATAAGGATTGGGAAGCCCATACCGAAGTGCCCGGAAAATACGAAAGAATAGAATTGCAAGATTTGCTAAAACAGCTTATTAAATAATGAAACGTATCTTCTTACTACTCATAGCCTGCTGCTTTTTAAGTACTATTTCAGCGCAAAGTACTCGGAAAATAAGGGAGCTTGAAGCCAAACGGAAGGAACTTCACCAGCAGATTGCCGAGTCTGAAACTTTGTTGCAATCTACCAAAAAGGATGTGAAAAGCCAGTTGGACAACCTTGCTTTGCTGACAGGTCAGATTGAGGAGAGAAGAAAATATATCAATACCATAGAGAGTGATGTTCATACATTGACAAGTGAGATCGCTTCTTTACAGAAACAACTGAATAAACTTCAGCGTGATTTGAAAGACAAGAAGCGGAAGTATGAAACTTCGGTGCAATACATGTATCGTAACAAGTCTGTTCAAGAGAAATTAATGTTTATTTTTTCTGCCGAGAATTTGAGTCAGACTTACCGTCGTATGCGTTATGTGCAGGAATATGCAAACTTCCAGCGCCTTCAAGGAATGGAGATAGAACGTAAGCAGAAGCAAATTGCCGCTAAAAAAAGAGAAGTGGAACAAACTAAGCATGCCAAACAGAATCTTTTAAAACAGGGTGAGGTTGAAAAGGCCAAACTGGAGATTCAGGAAAAGGAGCGCCAGACTCTTTTGGCGAATTTGCAAAAGAAGCAGAAAGGTATACAAAGCGAGATAAGGAAGAAAAAACGTTCGGCTGAGCAATTGAATGCCCAGATTGACCGTTTGATTGAAATTGAAATAGAGAAAGCTAGAAAGCGTGCAGAGGAGGAAGCTCGTAGGAAAGCCGCTGCTGAGGCTGCCGCAAAGGCGGCAGCAGCTAAGAAAGCGGAGCGTGAAACTACGGGAGGGGCGTCCCGTTCTAAATCTACGGAAAAAAATGAGTCTACAAAGAAGGTCGCTCCGGTGGAGAAGTTCAGTCTGAATAATGAGGACCGCCAGCTGTCGGGCAGTTTTGAACGTAACCGGGGTATTTTGCCGGTTCCCATTACCGGTCCATACGTGATTGTCAGCCATTACGGACAGTATGCCGTAGATGGTTTGCGTAATGTGAAACTGGATAATAAAGGGATTGATATCAAGGGCAAACCGGGAGCGCAGGCACGTGCCGTTTTCAATGGAGAAGTTTCGGCTATTTTCCAGTATAATGGTTTGAACAATATACTGGTGCGTCATGGTAATTACATCTCTGTCTATTGCAACCTTTCTTCCGTATCGGTTTCTAAAGGCAGCAAAGTCAATACACGTACCGTTCTTGGTACTATCCATACAGATAGTTCGGGTAATACGGTCTTGCATTTTCAACTTCGTAAGGAAACGGCTAAACTTAATCCGGAATTATGGTTGGGAAGATGAAAAAGATAAGTTCTCTTTCTGTATTTTATTACTTTGCGGTTTCTCGCAGCTTGTTTGGAAACTGAAGAATTTTCTGTAGTTCCTGTTCCTGAAATTTCTTCCATAATAATTCCTTCTACGGAAAGTATCTGGCCTGTTGCTATAAAGAATGCTGATCTGGCTGGAGATTGGTTATCTTTTTGATATGTAGTACAGGATAACTTTCTGTATAATAGCTTTTAAAGTATAAATATGTATTTGAGGAACAGTTATTTCCGTTCTAAAACTTGTCTGTTCTTTCAAAGAGAACGAAAAAACATTTATTATTAAAAATAAATCTCCAATTAGTTTTGAGTTCAAGTCTAATTGCGTACATTTGTCCCCTGCATTAAGTATCCTCATAGAAGTACATTAATACTTTTCCAACTTATTCTTTAGTGATGATGGTAGAATCGTTTGTCTCTCTGTAAGATTCCTAATAGCAAAACGCACTTATTTTTTTATTAAAACATTTATTTTAAAATGAACATTTTTATTGCAGGGCTTAACTATAATATGAGTGAAGCCGAACTTGGAGAATTATTTGCAGAGTATGGTGAAGTTGTTTCTGTTAAGATTATAATGGACAGAGAGACCGGTCGTTCTAAGGGATATGGTTTTGTTGAAATGGCTGATGATGAAGCTGGAGATAAAGCGATTGCAGCTCTTAATGAAGTTGATATGGATGGAAAAACTCTTTCTGTGTCAGTAGCTCGTCCTAGAGAAGAACGTCCGCGTCGTAGCTATGGCAACAATGGCGGTGGTGGTTATCGTGGCGGTAACAACAGTCGTGGTGGTGGCTATGGTGGTAGTCGCGGAGATAATGGCTATGGCGGTGGCAGAAACAGATATTGATCTGTATCTCTATAAAATATAAGGGAACCTGTCTTGGACATTTGAAATGCTGAGGCAGGTTTTTAAGTGCCTGTTCAGGATATCTTCAAAAGACTTTGGCTGTCGGTTATTTCTTTT
>ENA-OYWI01000216-OYWI01000216.1-human-gut-metagenome-genome-assembly--contig:-NODE-216-length-20605-cov-6.047445_pt1 | contig 20605 bp, 10 predicted proteins | sample MGYA00244167_ERZ653391 | MGnify/ENA primary metagenome ERZ653391 (study PRJEB26926, sample SAMN06165005) | human gut metagenome | biome: ENVO:00009003; feature: ENVO:2100002; material: ENVO:00002003...
TAACTGATCCGAACTTGAAACTTTCGGTAGATTTGGAGGCGGATATAGCCTCGAATACTTTTGGGGGCACCGGTATCCAGCATACGGGCAGCTGTGGTGAAAGTACAACGATGCTGCACTATATGAAGGTGGAATGGGAGTAGAGTGATTAAAAGAAAGTAATAGATAATTATGAAGAAGAGTATTATTGCCATAGCATTTTTGTTGTTATGTCCATTTTATGGGGTGCGAGCACAGGAGAGACCATTTTTTGATTTGTCAGGAAAAGGATGGCATTTATGGCAGGATAAAAATGCAGCTTGGCAGACAGAGGATATTTATTTGACATTGGAAGAGGCACAGAAAAGTCCTGTAATTGTTCCTACAGCGGGATGGGATATATTGACTTCTGCCCAGACTCTTCCGGTACAGGTTCCCGGAACAGCTGAAGAATATCTTCAAACTCAGTCCGGACCCGAAGGAGATATTACAGGAGTTACATGGTGGAGTCGTACAATGGATATTCCGGTGTTGAAGAAAGGACAAAAAGTCTTTTTGAATTTTGGCTCTATACGTTCACGGGCGGAGATTTTTATTAATCAGAGATTAGTGGATTATCAGATTGTGGACAATGTTCCTTTCGAAACGGATATTACTCCTTATATAAAATCGGGAGAACAAGTACAATTGGCTGTACGTATAACGGATGCGGGTGGTAACCATGATTGGCGCGACTCCAGAACTATTCCGTGGGGAGATAAAATGTTGCCTCCCGGTCATGGCTTTGGAGGAATAACAGGAAAAGTTGGTATGAAGGTCTGTAATGCTGTTTATGTGGCGGATATTTATATGCAGAACACTCCTCAGATAACCACCGCCAACGCTATTCTGACGTTACAGAATGAAAAAGGAAAGACTACGAAGCAGGATCTTCGTATAACGGTGTACGAGTGGCAAAATAAAGAAAAAATAGTTTATTCTAAAGAGATAAAGGGTGTTTCATTAAATAAAGGCCTAAATGAACTGAAGATTCCTGTATCAGCTCCGGATGCGAAATTATGGAGCGTGGATGATCCTAATCTGTATGTATGTGAGGTGGAGTTATCCGAAGGAAAGAACTGGGTAGATAAAGATTCCCGCCGTTTTGGATTCCGTTGGTTCGAGGCTTCCGGTATAGGTGAGGATGCTGTTTTTCGTTTAAACGGAAAACGTATCATGCTTCGCTCGGCCATCAGTTGGAGTTTTTGGCCGGTCAATGGTATTTTTCCATCGGAAGAATTGGCTGAAAGGCAAATTCGCATCGCTAAGGAGTTAGGATTGAATATGTTGAATTTTCATCGTTTTATCGGTAATACTGACGTAATGAATTATGCTGATGAGTTGGGACTGCTCTATTTTGAAGAGCCTGGCGGCTACCGTCTGGATGTGAGACAGCCGTTTATGAATGCTGTTTTGCATGAAAAGGTCATCCGTATGGTAAAGAGGGATCGCAGTCATCCCTGTCTGGTTATCTATAATATGATGAATGAATCGGGAAATGCTGCTCCTGAAAAGTTAGAATTGGAAATTCAAGCGATGAAGGATATGCGTGTATTGGATCCTTCCCGGTTGATTCTTCGTACCTCGGCTTGGGCTAAGGGAGATGATATAGAAGATCAGGCTAAAATTCATATTCGTCCTTACGATGAAAAAGTGTATTGGAGTGGTTGGTATGATTATCATCGTGCCGGAGGACCTGCTGTTTGGAATGAAGGTTTGTACAAAGGCCCTGACGATTATTATAATGATACCAAGAATAAGCGTGAAATTGTATTCTTTGGTGAGGAAGGGGCTTTATCATCACCTCCTCGTTTGGAAAAGAATAAAGAAGATTTGGAAAAATATAACTATAAAGGATGGGATGGCAGAGAGTTTCTACGTTGGTATGATGAATTCAATAAATTTCTGGATGCTAAACAGTTAAGGACTGTTTATCCTACCGTGGATGATTTGTGTGTGGCTATGGGAACTGTATCCTATGAACATCAGGGACGTAAAATAGAATCGGCCAGAATGAATAATTTGACGGATGCATACGTTGTTAATGGATGGGAATCGGAATTGACGGAGAATTATTCGGGAATTGTCGATTGTTTTCGTTATCCCAAATCAGATCCGGCTATCATAGCTCGTTATAATCAGCCTTTGTATGTAGCGGTAAAGACCAGGCAACAGGTTGCAGCCGCAGAGGGAAAGGTGACCGTTGATTTTTATCTGATTAATGAGAAGAATGTCCGGGGAAACCATCAATTGAAAATCTCGGTGACAGACTATCAAGGAAAAGTGATGGAGGTAGGGACTTATGAAACGGAAGCCGCCGGAGGTGAGGTTTATGGTCAGTTGTTGGTGAAAGATGTAAAAATACCTGTTCCTACAGCTGGAGGACTTTGTAGGATTGAAGCAAAACTGTGTAAGGAAAATTCTGTTGTTACAACTGGGTATGATGATATATTGTCTGTAAATCTGGCATCCAATATGTTGGATGGTAAAGGGGCCGTTTGGGAAGATGGGAGTGCTTTACAGAATTTCTTGAAGGGTAAAACGAAAGAAGCGGTTGCAGCTTACGAGGATAATTTAGGAAAGTTGGATTGGATTATGGTGGCCCGTCCTCCTAGGAAAGATCAGTTGACAATGGTGCCGATGGAAGCGTTACGCTCTGCCGATGGCAAACCGGGATTGGATGTGGTCTATTATGAGGATATGGAATTTCAGAAGGAAGTTTATCATGAAGTGGCCAAGGTGGTTAATCTGAGTGCTATTGAGGGAGCTACACCAAGTCCTTTTGTGTATATGCTTGATGGTTATGGTATTAAATGGAGTGGTAAAGTACTTCCTTCTGTCAGTGGTGAATATACGATTATTCCTCAGAGTAATGATCGTAGTATGATTGAAGTCTTTGTCAATGGTAAGAAAATATATGAAATTACCAGGAAGAAAGAGCATTTGGGCGATGGAAAAGTCTATTTGGAAGGAGGCAAGTCTGCCGATATAGAGATCCGTTTCAGGCATCCTCGTAGTAACGCGCGTTGTCGTTTGGATTGGGCTGTTCCTAATGATAAGATGCCGGATGCACAGCGTTTAATGGAACGTGCCGTAAATGATGGAACCAAAATCTTTATTATTCAGAGTGCTGATGAATGGTCGGAATTTATAGCGGCTAATAGTAAAGCGGTGTTTAAGGACAAATTCTTTGTTGGAACCAACTGGCTGGGCGGGGTGATGTTTAATAAGCCGCATGATATTTTCAAGGAACTTCCTGTCGGAAATGCTCTCAACTGGCCTTATCAGGCATTGATACATACAGGGGTGGAGCGTATGGGATTAGTGATGGAAGGTGAGGAATTGCTGGTCGGAGCCTATCATACTTATCCTATGGCTATCGGAACTGCTATGGGGATTGTACCGATGGGTAAGGGTAGTGTTTTGTTCTCTACATTGGATATCTATGGGAACATCATTAATGATTCGGCTGCCGGACTCGTAGCCAAAAAGCTGATTTTCAATATGATTGATTTTAAATAAAATAACAGATATCATGAAAAAACGAATCCCATTCGTTTTGCAGATTAAAAAATAGAATTCATTTCCACTGTAGGAGCATATTAAATGCCCAAAGGAGGGCACAGCAATCTGCTCCTGCAGTGGATGGAATATATGGCTTGTCTATTTCTTTTCCAGAAAATCAGCACGCATCGGACTGAAACAATCTATCAGCATACCCGGCTCCAGGCATACACAACCATGCACAGCATCCGGTTCCTTATACAGACAGTCGCCGGCCGATACAATTTTTTTCACACCATTGATGGTGTGTATAAGAGACAGGCTTTCCACATATGTTACTTGTGAATGAACGTGATGGTGAACAGCTCCTACGGCACCTTTTTCAAATTTCACTTTAACGACCATGATGTCGTCATTGTATCCCATAATCTGGCGCACTACACCTTCGCCTGCAGGTTCCCATTCTTTGCCTTCTGCAAAAATGAAGTTTTCACTACCTGTTTTCATAACCTTTTTTTCAGTGTTTTTGTTTGTTTCTTCAGTACACTCTTTGTTGCTCTCTTTTTTTTCACTTTGTGCATTGCAGCTCTGCAGTAGTAGTGGTGCCATCAAGGCGCAAGCATACAATGCGGTTCTTACCTTACGATTCATGATCTTGCATTTAATATAAAATGAATAACTAAAACTTTTCTTCAAATATACTTATAATATGGGGAGGGTAGTTCGTCGTGATTAAAATATACGAGGAAAAGACCAAATATTACAAATCCAAGCTCCGGAAAATGGCTTATTTTGCTTCATAATGATATTTAAACTTGAATCAAAACACTAAAACAACAATGAAAAGCACATTAAAGAAGAACTGGGAAAGAATTGTCCTTTGCCTGTGCATGGCAAATTTTGCTTGTATAGGTATAGCCCAAACTAATAAAAAATTAGATGACCAAGTTATAAATACGATGAAAACCGCCACTCGGTTTATTATGGACAAAGTGAGTTATAATGGTGGCTTCGTATGGAATTATTTGCCGGATATGTCCCGCTCATGGGGAGAAATGGAAGCCAAGAGGACAATGGTATGGATTCAGCCGCCGGGAACTCCTTCTGTCGGTCATTTGTTGCTTGACGCTTATCATGCTACAGGAGATGAGTATTATTATGAAGCTGCGAAAAAAGTGGCTAACACCTTGATTTGGGGACAGCTTGAATGTGGCGGATGGAATTATGTGTTCGATTTTGCAGGAGAGAACTCCTTAAAGTCCTGGTATGATACCGTTGGTAAAAATGGCTGGCGTCTGGAAGAATTTCAACATTATTATGGAAATGCGACTTACGATGATGCGGGTACTATGGAGGCTGCCAAATTTCTACTTCGTATGTATGTGGAAAAAAATGATCCTGCTTTCCGTCCGGCTTTGGAGAAAACCATTGATTTTGTTTTGAAAAGTCAATATCCGGTGGGCGGATGGCCTCAACGGTATCCTTTGATGTATGATCACCCTTTTCAAGGTAAGAAAGATTATTCGTCTTTTATTACTCTGAATGATGATGTGATTCCTGATGCGACCGAGTTTTTGATTCAATGCTATCAGGCAATGGGGTTGCAAGGGGTAAAGGAGCCTATTATGCGTGCTATGTACTTGATGATTTCCCTTCAACAAGGGGAACCTTATGCAGGCTGGGCAGACCAATATACAGTAGATGATTTGAAACCGGCTCATGCCCGTTCTTATGAACCGCGCAGTGTGAATACCGGTACTACCGTCCGTCTTGTTAATTTAATGATGGATTACTATAAACTTACAGCTGATACTCGTTTCCTGTCGGGTATTCCTGCTGCAATTCGTTTTTTGGAATCAATGAAATTACCGGAATCGGATGTGAAGAAATGGAAGAGTCAGTCGACTAATCCGGAAGCTATTTTGGTTCCTCGTTTTGTAGATCCTGATACTGGTAAACCACTGTATGTCCATCGTAAGGGAAGTAATGTGAAAAACGGTACTTATTATATAGATCAGAATATAGAAAATACAATAGCTCATTATAATTCGGCAACTTTTGTGAATCCTGGTGAACTGCGTCGTCGTTATGAGGAAGTGAAAAAACTTCCTGTATCCGAATTGGCGAAGAATTCACCTTTGCTGCAGGATCATTTGGTTCCTTTACCTAAATATTATACTCGTTTACGTGGAAAAGCTACGGAAGAAGTTGCCCGGAAATTGGTGAAATCACTGACTAAGGACGGTTGCTGGCTCTCTCCTTTAAAGTCAACCTCGAACCCGTATAAGCCATATACTGTTTCAGGACCTAGTGAGGAAACGAAATATATAGCTACCTTTGTAGGGGACGAGCACGATACATCACCTTATCCGTGTACCACCGGAGAATTGTGCATCTCTGTTGGGGATTATATTGATAATATGATAAAATTAATTAGTTACCTTGAAAAGTAAAGTTTGTTAGGTATAGGTTTATGAAGAATACTGTAATTTGTTTATTGTTGTTCGGGATAAGTCTGACGGCTTCTGCTCAAGAAAAGGTGGAAACAGTCTCTATGCGTTATGAAACGCAGAATGATATGCCGCTGTTCTATCAGAAGATGAAAGAAAACCTGACTTATCCTATGGCATGGGGAAATTCTTCCATCCGAAATTTCGAAAAGTGGCGTGAGGAAGCTCGAAAAACGTTATTGGATTGCATGTTGCCTGCTCCTCCTGCTACGGCTTTTGATAAGAAAGTGATAGATACCGAGCAACGGAATGGATATAGGGCGGAGAAGATTTTGTTCAGTGTTTCGGAATATTCTCGTGTTCCTGCTTATCTGTTGGTTCCTGACGGGAATGGCCCGTTCCCGGCAGTATTGCTGCTTCACGATCACGGTGCGCATTTTTCGATAGGGAAAGAGAAGATGGTACGTCCGTTCGGTGTGGAAGCATCTGTACTGGCCGATGCGGACGATTGGGCGGAAAAATGTTATGACAAACAGTATGTAGGTGATTATCTGGCAAGTCACGGATATGTAGTGCTTGCTGTGGATGCCTTGTTTTGGGGGGAACGGGGACGTAAGGAAGGAGTACGCTATGACTCACAGCAAGCGTTGGCGGCCAATATGTTACAGATGGGAATGTCTTGGGGAGCCTTGATAGCCTGGGATGATATTCGTAGCGCGGAATTTCTGGCCTCATTGCCAATGGTTCATAAGGACAAGATAGGAACGATGGGTTTTTCCATGGGAGCACATCGTGCCTGGATGGTCAGTGCCGCTACAGATGTGGTGAAGGCAGGCGCTGCTGTGTGCTGGATGAATACTACAGATAGCTTAATGACACTTACCAATAATCAGAACAAAGGCGGGTCTGCTTATTCCATGATTATTCCCGGAATACGGAATTGGATGGATTATCCTCATGTGGCATCTATCGCCTGTCCCAAACCGATGTTGTTCATCAATGGTTTGCGGGACAAACTTTTTCCTGTAAAGGGCGTTGAAAGCGCTTTCTCTACCATGCAGGATGTATGGAAGGGTCAATCGGTAGAAAATCTATTGACTACCAAGTTCTATGATTTGCCTCATTTTTGCAGTAAGGAGATACAGGATGATATACTTGAGTTCTTTAATCAAAATTTAAAATAGAAAGCGATGAAAATTAAGATGTTGATGGCATTTGTTGCCTTGTTGTTATTTTCTGCTTTTACGGCAGACCACACAATTACTATCTTTATGATAGGTGACTCGACTATGGCCAACAAATCCTTAGAGGGAGGTAATCAGGAACGTGGATGGGGCCATGTGCTGGGAGGATATTTCAGTGAAAATATTCGTGTGGAAAACCATGCTAGAAATGGTCGGAGTTCTAAAAGTTTTATTGATGAAGGATTGTGGGAGGTAGTAATTAATAAAGTAAAGCCGGGTGATTATGTTTTTATTCAGTTTGGGCATAATGATGAGAAGGCCGATGAGAAACGTCATACTGATCCCGGATCTACTTTTGATACCAATCTACGCCGTTTTGTAAAAGAAACACGTGCTAAAGGGGGAATTCCCGTGTTGTTCAATGCCATTGTCCGTCGTAATTTCCGGAATAATAAAAATGCGGTAGCCGAAGATGATGTGCGCAAGGATTTGTCAAAGGGGAGTGTTTCTCAAGATGGAGAAGTGTTGATTGATACTCATGGAAAATATTTGGAGTCTCCGCGTAACGTGGCAAAAGAGTTGGATGTGCCTTTTGTGGATATGAACAAGATAACGCATGATTTGGTGCAAGAGATGGGGCCGGAGGCTTCAAAAAAATTGTTCATGTGGATTCCTGAAGGTGTGTGTGCAGCTTGTCCGAAAGGGCGTGAGGATAATACGCACCTGAATGTATATGGGGCGCGTACTATTGCTGGTTTGACAGTGGATGCTATAGCTAAAGAGGTTCCTGCATTGGCGCCTTTTGTACGTCATTATGATTTTGTAGTGGCAAAAGATGGCAGTGGTGATTTCTTTACCATTCAGGAAGCGATTCATGCTGTCCCCGATTTTCGTAAAGCAGGACGCACTACTATTCTAGTCCGTAAAGGGGTATATAAAGAAAAAGTGGTTATTCCTGAAAGCAAGATTAGTATTTCTTTGATAGGTGAGGACGGAGCAATTCTGACAAATGATGATTTTGCTTCTAAAAAGAACTATTTCGGAGAAGAAATGTCTACATCCGGTTCATCAACCTGTTATATTTATGCTCCCGATTTCTATGCTGAGAATATCACTTTCGAGAATAGTGCCGGCAGAGTGGGGCAGGCAGTGGCCTGTTTTGTTAGTGGAGATCGCGCTTATTTCAAAAACTGTCGTTTTTTGGGAAATCAGGATACTTTGTACACTTATGGCAAAGACAGTCGTCAGTTTTATGACCATTGTTATATAGAGGGTACGGTGGATTTTATTTTTGGCTGGTCTACGGCATTGTTTAAGGATTGCACCATCCATAGTTTGGGTGATGGGTATGTTACCGCTCCTTCTACAGATCAAGGCAAAAAATATGGCTATGTTTTTATAGGCTGTAAATTGACGGGTGTGGCTGAGGCTCAGAAGGTGTATTTGTCCCGTCCTTGGCGTCCTTATGCACAGGCTGTTTATATTCATTGTGATTTGGGAAAGCATATTCTTCCGGTGGGTTGGAACAACTGGGGCAAAAAAGAAAATGAGGAAACCGTATTCTATGCTGAATACCGGAATACGGGAGAAGGGGCGGCTACCGCTTCGCGTGCTTCGTTTGGAAAGCAGCTGAACGATATCAGTAATTATAATGAAGCACAGATTTTGGCAGGTGATGACGGGTGGAATCCGGTGGAAAATGGAAATGTATTGTTGCAGAATTTAAAGAGATAAGCTGTTCTTTCTACCAGTAATAATACTTTGTCACTGTAGGGAGGAATTCTATTTGTTCCTATGGAAAGTGTCAGGGAAGAGTAGAATGATAAAGGGGGGATTTAACTTTTCCCCTTTTGTTTTTTTAGGAGCTTGTATATCAGTATCTCTCGTTTTTTATGTATTTTTGCCTACTATATATGAAAATCTACGAAATGAAAAGACACATTCTGTTTATACTTACTTTGCTGCTCTTTTTTCATGCAAAAAGTCAGCCTAATTGTATCTTTACTCATTATTCTTCGGAAAACGGCTTGTCTCAGAACTCCATCATGAGCATGGTACAAGACCATAATGGAGTTTTATGGTTCTCTACTTGGGATGGAATCAACCGGTTCAACGGTTATGACTTCAAAGTTTATAAAGCCAGACAAGGGAATAAAATTACTATGACTAACAACCGGGTAGACTTATTGGAAGTAGACCCTTATAATTATATTTGGCTGCAAACGTATGATTACCGTGTGTATCGTTTTGACCAAAGAACAGAGAAGTTCGAACAAATTCCTGCCGAAGGTGAAGAGGAGGGCATGCGTTTCTCTTCTATTAAAATATTGCCCGACAGTGTCATTTGGCTACTTTCTGAAAATGAGGGGGCTGTCCGTGTGAAAACAAACCCTAAAGATTACAGTATAACTACCCAAGTATATGCTACTCATAGTCGTGGAGGAAATGCCGTTCATATTAATCAGGTTTTTAGCGATGCTTACAATCAAGAGTGGTTGCTTACTGATAACGGTCTGCTGAAGATTACGAATGATAAAGAAGAGCCTGTCTCTTATTTTGTGAATATCCAGTCAGGCAAAGATGAACCCGTACAGGCCTTCTACTCTTTTTGCAGTTATGGTGACGAACTTTATTTTGGATCAGACAGAGGACGGATATGGTGCTATTCTTTGCAGAATGAAATCTTTCGTCTTTGGGAATTGCCGGTAAAGGATAAAGTGATTGCTATAAATGAAATAAAAGGTACGGGGCTGTTGATAACAACTGCCCATGAAGGATTGATATTGTACCATTCGGATACAAAAGAGTGTAAAGTCTATAATAAATCCAATTGTCCCGAATTCCCGGCAGACGCTTTCCGTTCTGTTTATGTTGACAGTAAGCAGGAAGCATGGTTTGAGATGACCGAATGGGGAAAGGTTTGTCACTTCAATCCTTTGACAGAAGTATTTAAGCAAGAAAAGATGCAAGTGGAGCCTCGTGGTGCCGATCGTTCCTATCCCAGTTTTCATATTTGTGAAGACTTGAACGGTAATTTGTGGGTACATCCGCAAGGAGGAGGGCTTTCTTGGTATGACAGAGAGGCAAATCGGCTGTTACCTTTCTATAATGACCCCGATTCACCCGATTGGCACTTTTCCAATAAATTACATTCCATGTTATCCGATAAGCAAGGCAATCTTTGGTTATGTACTCATTCTAAGGGGTTGGAGAAGATTACTTTTTTAGGAAGCCAGTTCCATATTTATCCCCGCATGGGTCACAGTTATGACTTGAATTCCAATACGGTACGTGCGTTGTTTGAAGATAGCGAACATCGCATCTGGATGGGAAAACGGGATGGTCAGATTGAAATTTATTCTTCTGATTTAGATTTTCAGGGTATTCTGACTGAAGAGGGGGATATAGCCAAATCTGGCAGGCCGTTACGGGGAGTTCCTTATCATATCATGCAAGATTCTCACGGAAACATTTGGATTGCGACCAAAGGGGATGGTATTATTCTGGCAGAAAAGGAGGGGACCCATTTTAAGTTTACTCGATTCAAATATGATGAAGATGATATTTATAGCCTGAGTCATAATAGTGTTTACTGGTTACATGAAGACAAGCATGGACGCATTTGGGTGGCAACTTTCGGTGGAGGGTTGAATTATATTCAGAAAACTCCTGAAGGGAAATATGTGTTTATTAGTTCTAGAAATAACCTGAAAGGTTTTCCGTATGACCGTTGTTACCGTGTACGCCATATCACTTCTGACAAGAAGGGGAATATATGGGTGGGGAGCAGTGATGGCGCGCTTAGTTTTAAAGAGGATTTTAAAGATCCGGAGTCGATTGTGTTCCATCTTTATGCACGTATCCCCGATGATATGAATTGTCTGAGCAACAATAACGTATATCGGATTGTAACCACTTCTCAAGGAGAAGTTTATTTGGCTACATTTGGGGGTGGTCTTAACCGGCTTGTTTCCATGAACGGAGAAGGGGGAGCTGTATTTAAATCTTATACAGTGAAGAATGGCCTGCCTTCAGATATCCTGTTGTCTGTAGAAGAGGATGGCGCAGGAAACTTGTGGATAAGTACGGAAAACGGATTGAGTAAATTTATTCCGTCCGAACAACGTTTTGAGAATTATAATGAAAGGGATTTTGGTGGTAAGATACGTTTTGAGGAAGGAACATCGTTGAAGCTTGGTCCCGGCACTATTTTGTTTGGCACCAGTCGTGGCGTGCTTTATTTTGAACCGGAGCACATTAAGAAGAGTAATTATGTTCCATCCATTATTTTAGGTACTTTGAAGATATCCAATCAGGAGGTAGTTCCAGGCGTACCGGGAAGCTTGTTGCGGCAGTCACTCAATAATACAGAACATCTGGTGCTTTCACATAAGGAGAATATTGTAACCTTATCGTTTGCTGCGTTGGATATGATTTATCCTGAAAATATCCGTTATGCTTATCGTTTACGCGGATTTGATAAAGAATGGAATTATGTAGACAGACAGCGTACCGCTACATATACTAATCTTCCGAAAGGAGAGTATGTCTTTCAGGTTAAATCGACCAATAGTGATGGGGTTTGGGTAGAGAATGAGCGCAGTTTGAGAATCACCATTCAGCCTTCGTTTTGGGAAACGGCTTGGGCTATGGCAATTTATATTCTTGCTTTTCTGTTGATTCTGTTTTCAGGAGTATATATATTGTTTACTATTTATCGTCTGAAACATGAAGTGTCTGTGGAACAGCAGGTTTCTGATATAAAGCTTCGCTTTTTTACAAATATTTCTCACGAACTTCGCACTCCGCTGACATTGATTGCAGGTCCTGTGGAATATGTTCTGAAAAACAAGACTTTGCCGGATGATGTACGTGAGCAATTGCATGTAGTGGAACGTAATACCGACCGTATGCTTCGCTTGGTGAACCAAATTCTTGATTTCCGCAAAATACAGAAAAATAAGATGAAGTTGCGTATAGAGCAGATAGATATTGTTCCTTTTGTACGCCATATCATGGATAATTTTGAATCGCTGGCCGAAGAGCATCATATTGATTTTGTATTCGAAAGTGAAATGCCTTCCTTAAAACTGTGGGTAGATGCGGATAAGTTGGAAAAGATTGTCTTCAATCTGCTTTCCAATGCTTTCAAGTATACTCCACAGGGTAAGATGATTACGCTTTTCATTCATGAAAATGAACATAATGTGGCGATTGGTGTGCAGGATCAAGGTATAGGAATTTCTGAAAGCAAGAAAGCTTCCCTTTTTGTCCGTTTTGAAAATCTGTTGGACAAGAATTTGTTTAATCAGCAAAGTTCTGGTATCGGTCTTTCTTTGGTTAAGGAATTGGTGGAACTGCACAAAGCGACTATCCGTGTGGATAGTAAAGAAGGGGAGGGCAGTTGTTTCACGGTTGAGTTTTTGAAAGGCAAGGAGCACTATACGGAGAATGTAGAGTTCATTCTCTCTGATTCTGTCGAAATGAGGCCGGAAGAGGTGGAAGAATCAGTTCAGGGACATGAAGAGAAGAGGAATGAAAGCAAAACGATGTTGCTGGTTGAAGATAATTTGGAACTTCGTTTCTTTTTGCGTAGTATCTTTATCTCAAATTTCAACGTCATAGAGGCTGTCAATGGGGCTGAAGGTTTGGATAAGGCTTTGAAGTTTGTTCCGGATATTATTATTAGTGATATCATGATGCCGGAAAAGGATGGTATTACCATGACAGAAGATTTGCGTGCTAATATGGCGACCAGTCACATTCCAGTCGTTTTACTGACGGCTAAAACGGATATGGACAGTAAGTTGGAAGGTATGGAACTGGGAGTTGAGGATTATATAACGAAACCGTTCAGTGCTACTTACCTGAAGGCCAGGGTGGAGAATATTCTGACACAACGTGTCAAGTTGCAACAGTTGTATTGTGCGAATCTGATGAATATTCAGCCTGTTGCGGAGGAAGAACAGCAAACACAGCCTGAGATGTCTTCCCATGACCGTAAGTTTATGGAGAAACTGACGGAATTAATGGAGAAGAATATGGATAATGGCGATTTGATCGTGGATGATTTGGTACAGGAGCTTGCGGTGAGCCGTTCTGTCTTTTTCAAGAAACTGAAGACCCTGACAGGACTTGCCCCCATTGAGTTTATTAAAGAGATGCGTGTAAAACGTGCCGCACAATTGATAGAGAGTGGTGATTATAATATGACGCAGATTGCTTATATGGTGGGTATTAATGATCCTCGTTATTTCAGCAAATGTTTTAAACAACGTTTTGGTATGACACCTACCGAATATAAAGAGAATGCGAAAAATAAGCGATAACTTTTGCTGCTATTGGTTGGTTTTTGCAGCGTTTGTTTTTTTTGATTTCTTGAACGGTATGTTTAAATGTAGGGTGTTTCTTTTGTTATGTGAGTGAGTTGCTCATGTTATTTTATTATTTTTCCGGATATGCAATGGGGGTTTTTCTGAATTTTTAGTCTTTTACATAGATAATGAACTAAAAAGAAGAAAAAGATGAAAAAAGTAATTTTATTTATGGCAGGTATTTTGGCGAGTATGATGTTGAACGCTCAGTCTCGTTGGAGTGTTACGCCGGAAGCCGGCTTGGTAGTGAATAAGGAAAATGAAGGGACATCAGTTACATTAGGTTTTAAAGCCGGTGCCGGTGTGTTGTATCAGTTAAAGGAAGGGGTGGGAAAGAAGCCTTCTTTTGGCTTGAAGTCCGGGGTTTATATCTTAATGCAGAAAGGTGGGTATCATCCTATGAGCTGGGGAAACATATCAACAGGGGGAGGATTTAGCATGGATTATGAAAAAACGAATGTTGAGTCCACGCGTTATTATTTGCAATTGCCTGTTATGGCTCATTGGGGGTTTAAACTTTGTGATGATGTGCGTCTTAAATTAGCAGTAGGACCTTATGTAGCTGTAGGAATTGGTGGACGTACTAATGCTTATGTTTCTTCCTCAAAATATAATATAGATGAAGAAACAGGTGTTGGACAGTACGAATACCGGAATGATTATTACCGGTTTGGCACATTTAAAGGAAAAACAGTAAATGAGGAATTTGGTTTTGAGGCGTCCCCTCGTTTGGATTGGGGAGGAACGGCTTCTGTCGGGATTGCTGTTAAACGGATTTCATTTACTATCGGGTATGATTTGGCTTGGGGAAAATATAATAAGGAACAGAATGATTTAAGGATACGGAATCATATGGTTAGCTTTACTTCAGGGTATAGTTTCTGATAAGAAAAGGATAAATGAAACAAACATACACAAAATTCTTTGTTTAAGATTGTTAAATGAAGAATTTTGTGTATGTTTGTTTTTTATAAACACGATAAAAGTTCAATCTATGAGGAAAATGCTATTCATTACCCTTTTAATGGGCGGTCTGTGTACGACAGTTTCTGTTGCAAAAGCGCAGGAACGCTTGCCGGAATATCTGCAGGCAGAGAAATACACACAAGAAAAATTGAACACCATGTTGTTTTCTACTGTGGTGGATCCGCATTGGTTCCAGAAAGGTAATAATTTCTGGTTCGAGTACAAAACAAGTGAAGGAACCTTTTGGTATGTGGTTGATCCGGCTGCCCGGACAAAGAAGCTTTTGTTTGATAGGGATGAATTAGCTTCCCAGCTTACCGAAATTGTAAAAGATCCCTTTGAGGCACGCCATTTGCCAATCACAAATCTGAAAGCGGAAGAAGATGGGCGTACCTTTACTTTTGAAGTAAAGTCTACAAAAGATGCGACACCAAAGAAAGATGGCAAGGATAAGAAGGACAAGAAGAATGAGAAGGAAATCTTTTATTTTTCTTATGACTATCCTACCCGTAAATTGACCCATCTGAAAGATAAAGAAGACGACCTGAAGAAAATCTATTGGGGATCGGTCTCTCCTGATGGTAAAACGGTGATTTATGCCAAGGATTTGAATTTGTATCGCATGAGTCGTGAAGATTATGAAAAGGCGAAAAAAAATGAAAAGGATAGTACGATCGTGGAAATCCAGCTTACTACAGATGGCATGAAGGATTTTGGCTATGGTATTCCCTATAGTATGTTGAATACAGATACTTTATGTAATGGCAAGCGTCGTCGTGTAGGTGGAGTGTGGTCTCCGGATTCACGTTATTTTGCTATGACAGTTTCTGACGATCGCGCTGTGAAAGAGTTATGGGTAATAAATTCGATGGCCCGTCCACGTCCCACGTTGGAAACTTATAAATACCAGATGCCGGGAGAAAAGGAAGCTCCCATAGAACACCTGTACTTGTTTGACTTGGTTGATAATAAACGTAAGGAAATTAAAGTAGCAGCTTATAAAGATCAAAGCATTGGCCTGGAATACAAACCAATGATGCAAAAACAGCGTGATATGGAAGATCAGGCTGCCGTTTGGCAGGGTGATAACAACCGTTTCTTCCTGACCCGCAGCAGCCGTGATTTACATCGGATTGATGTTTGTTCCTATACGATAGGACAGGATTCTGTTGTACCAGTAATAAAGGAACGGATGAATACCTATCAGGAAACTCGTCCTTTAAGAGTCTTGAATGGTGGAAAGGAAATTATTCAATGGAGTGAGCGTGATGGTTGGGCACACCTTTATTTATATGATGATCAGGGTAATTTGAAAAATCGTATCACAAAAGGTCCCTGGCACGTGGAGGAAATCTTGAAAGTAGATGACAAGGCGCGTGTGATTTATTTTACTGCCAATGGAATGAATGCGAAAGAACATCCTTATTATGAACATTTGTATCGTGTGAATCTGGATGGCAGCGGTTTGAAATTACTGACCAAAGGGGATTATTTCCATCGTGTGGAAGTGGATGATGATGCTCGTTTTGTGGTGGATAACTATTCGCGTGTAAATACGGTGCCCTGCGCCATCCTGCTGGATACTAATGGCAATAAGGTAATGGATATTCAGGAGAGTGATTTTTCACAGCTTTTTGCTGCCGGTTATAAATTTCCGGAAATATTTAAGGTAAAGGCGGCTGATGGCGTGACAGATCTGTATGGTGTGATGTATAAACCTTTTAATTTTGACTCAACTAAGGTTTATCCTATTGTGGATTATGTTTATCCTGGGCCACAGGTGGAAGGTGTTTATTATCCGTTTACCCGTATGAGCCCCCGTACCGACCGTTTGGCACAGGCCGGATTTATTGTTATTTCTGTGGGACAACGCGGCGGGCATCCTAGCCGCTCTAAATGGTATCATAATTATGGATATGGAAATATGCGTGATTATCCGCTGGCCGATCATAAATATGCTATCGAGCAATTGGCGCAGCGTCATCATTTTATAGATATAGATAAGGTTGGTATTCATGGACATTCGGGAGGTGGATTTATGAGTACGGCGGCTATGTGCCAATACCCGGATTTCTTCAAAGTGGCTGTTTCTTGTGCCGGAAATCATGATAACAATATCTATAACCGTTGGTGGAGTGAAACGCATCACGGCGTAAAAGAGGTGGTGAGTGAGAAAGGGGATACAACTTTCGTTTATAAGATTGCTACTAATCCTGAAATAGCGAAGCAATTGAAAGGAAATTTGTTACTGATTCATGGTGATATTGATAATAATGTGCATCCGGGCAATACCTTACGGGTAGTTGACGCCTTGATTCGTGCCGGGAAGCGTTTTGATATGCTGATTCTTCCTCAACAGCGTCATGGATTCGGTGATATGAATGAATATTTCTATTGGAAACTGGTTGATTACTTTTCCGAACATCTGAAAGGGAAAAGTGAAAAATCGGTAGATATACCGAAACGGTAGATTTAGGGTCATTGCCGGACGAATATGAAAGGAGCACAGAGGTTCGTGTCATTAAGATACCTTTGTGCTCCTTGTTGTTTTTATATTATAGCAGACTGTTGATATAAGCCTTCATGTCCGGTGTAGCGGATTTTGCTTCCAGATACAGTTTATACTGCGCTTTGGTGCGTACCAGATTATGGTCTTTATACCGGGTTTGATAATACGTGTTTCCGTTTATATAATCTGCTAAAAAGCGTACAGCTTGCATATAGGGGAACAGGGTGGCAGCGTAAGGTAGCATTTCTATTTCGAGAGGAGTCAGGAAAGTCCGGGCCGATTCAATATAACCTTTGGTAAATGCTTTGAAGATTTCCATGTTGAACTTCACCTTATTTAAATCAGCCTCATCCTCCTTGCCGGTATTGGCTGCCGAACGGAGGAAATCACCGAAATCGGAGAAAATGAAACTGGGCATTACCGTGTCCAGGTCAATGACACACAACACTTTTCCGTTTTCATCAAATAACATGTTGCTTACTTTTGTGTCACAGTGGCAGATGCGTTTGGGCAATTTGCCTTCACGGTAAAAACGTTCAGCGCTGCACATCGTATCAGCATCTTTTTCTATAGCGTCCACTATGTCCTGTACTTCTGCCAAACGGCCGGATATGTTGGCGGATACGGCTTCACGTAATTGTTTTAAGCGGAATTCCATATTGTGGAAATCGGGGATGATTTCTCCGAGTTGTTCGGGCACATCAGCCAGCATGGCCTGGAATTCACCAAACTTCAGTCCTGCCAGATAGGAAGATTCCGGTGTAACTGTTTCCAATGTTTGTGAACGCGGAATAAATATTGAAATTCGCCAATAACCTTCTCCATCATAGAAATAGGTCTTGCCATTGGTGGAAGGTAGAAAATGGAGTACCTTACGTTCAATGTCCTCTTCGTGTCTGGCTTCCAGCTTTTGGCGGATGTGTCTGGTTACTACTTCTATATTGTGTTGCAGCATTTCAATATTGGTAAATATTAAATGGTTGATTCGTTGCAATACATAGTCAGGCTCTTCAGGAGATACCGATTTTACCAGATAAGTCTGATTGATGAGGCCGGATGTCAAAGCTTTGATTTCTTTCACTTCACCCACTTTGGGGAACTGTTTGATAATTTTTTTGAGGTTTTCCATAGGTTTGTTTAAATAATGTCTATATATACGAAACAAAGATAACTTCTTTCCTTCAATTGGAGGAAAGAAGTTATCTTAAAAAACATATAATAGGAATATAAATCTTTTTATTTTTTCAAATCAGTCTGGAACATACGGTCGGCGCGTAACAGATGACGCCAGTAGGAAACCAATTCTTGTGATTCCTGCAATACATTGAGGTACACCATGGAAGCTTTTACATTGACATCCCGTTCTTGTATGCGGTCCATCTGTTCTTTGCGCAAGGTAGAGATCTTGCCTTTCAGAAGGGCGCCTTCACGTAGCAAGGCATCAGTCTGATCGTAGGCCTTGTTGGCAAGTACTTCAGTAGCCTTGGTCATTAATGCGGTCATCTCATCGCGGATAGGGATGAACTCGTTAGTGGCACGTTCCGATAATGGGGTGAACTTATTGTCCACATGTTCTTTACAAGGATCGCAGATACGTTTCAGACAGTAAAGCATTTGTTCACAACTGTTGCTTCCCAAGTGGAACCAAGTGTTTTTCTCGATAGCAGTAAAGTTGTCTATACGGCGCAGACCTAGTATTTCTTTACGGCGTATCTTTTTTAACATTTCTTTCTGATTGTCGGTATTGTTCACGGCCTTGCGCAGAGCTTTCAGATTTTCGTTGATGAAACCGTCGGTTATCTGCCGGTAGGTTTCATTGGTGAATGCCATTTCGGCTACCAATGTGTTATTTACATGCTGGCGGAGTAATCTCCAACGCTCTTCTTTGTCTTTACTGGCAATGAGGCGGGAGAATATGTCATCTTTGCCTTTATCCTTCTGTTTCTTGCTGTAGTGTATGTTGCTGCGAACCAATAAGAAGATGGCAAGTGCAATAAGGGCCAACATGGCGAATGTGCCTCCATAATACATGATGAGCGTAACCACAAAACAGATCGTGAAAGCGGCTCCGGCAGTGATGAACCATCCACCGATAACAGAAAGCACACCGGTGATACGGTATACGGCACTGTCACGGCTCCAGGCACGGTCGGCTAATGAACTACCCATAGCTACCATGAAAGTTACGTAAGTGGTAGAAAGAGGGAGTTTCAAAGAGGTTCCCAAAGCTATGAGCAGACCGGCCAGTACCAAATTGACAGAAGCGCGTATCAAATCAAATGCTGCCCCGTTCTCCATAATCATCACATCTTTGTTAAAACGGCTGTCGGCCCATCGTTTCAGATTGTCGGGCAATATTTTGGCTATACTTTCCGAAGCGCTCATGGTAGAACGGACAATACTGCGTGCTACAGCGGAAGAACCAAACATTTCGTCACCTTCATCCTGACGCGAGAGATCTACCGAAGTCTTCACTACATTTTGCGCTTTTTTTGAAGTAATCAGCGCATATACCATAATGACGCCTGCTAAAAATAAAAAAAGAAATGGGGTTTTAGCCGGACCATTCAGTGAGTTCATCAAGTATCCCATTGGTTCACCGTTTCCATTAGCCATGAAGTCTGTATAAGCTGAGAAGCCTGCCAAGGGCACACCGATGAAGTTTACTAAGTCATTGCCTGCAAAAGCCATAGCTAAGGCAAAAGTACCTAACATTACCACCACCTTGAATACATTTATCTTGCACCAATGCAATATTTGCATCAGAATGGTGAAGAACACAAAACTGCAACTTACTAACATCAAGGTGTTTTCCTGAATCCAATGTTTGTTTTCGGTGGTCATGAAGGCGGAATCTTTCAGACCTTTTATCAACATGAAGTAGATTATGGCCGTAACAGCAATACCGCCGAACAGTCCGATAGTGTATTTCAGTTTCTTTGTATAATTAAATGTGAAGAGGAGACGGGAGAGATATTGTACTAATGTGCCGAAGAAGAAGGCTACTGCTACTGAGAGGAAGATACCTAAAATGACGGACAATGCCTTTTCCGTATTCAGCAGATCAGCAAATCCTAGCATTCCGGTTTCGTCTCCTGCTATTTTGATAAGAGCTAGAACGAAAGTACCTCCCAATAGTTCGAATACCATGGATACGGTAGTGGAGGTAGGCATTCCTAAGGAATTGAAAATATCCAATAGGACTACGTCTGTTACCATAACTGCTAGAAAGATACACATTAACTCCTGAAAATAAAATTGTTCAGGCCTGAAAATACCGTGCCGTGCGATTTCCATCATACCGTTGCTCAGTGTGGCGCCGATGAAGATACCGAAAGCGGCAATGGCGATGATGGTCTTGAATGACGCGGCTTTAGCACCGATGGCGGAATTCATAAAGTTCACTGCGTCGTTGCTGACGCCTACTACCAAATCGAATATGGCTAGCAGAAAAAGGAATACGACGATTCCCAAAAACATTGTTTCCATATAATTTTGTCTCTCTATTTTATTGGGCGCAAAGGTACGGGAGGTATATTATGATAAAATGTCATATATGTTACATTTGTGTTACAATCCGGGTTTTAGGACAAATATGAA